>ERZ791884.16-NODE-16-length-262813-cov-33.650519_pt1 | contig 262813 bp, 224 predicted proteins | sample MGYA00509941_ERZ791884 | MGnify/ENA primary metagenome ERZ791884 (study PRJEB30046, sample SAMN00792095) | human gut metagenome | study: EMG produced TPA metagenomics assembly of the A metagenome-wide association study of gut microbiota in type 2... | reverse complement strand
ACTTGCGGTGCGTACGGGACTCGAACCCGTGACCCCATGCGTGACAGGCATGTATTCTAACCAACTGAACTAACGCACCAGTAATTTTGATAAATCGGAAAAAAACTTGCGGTGCGTACGGGACTCGAACCCGTGACCCCATGCGTGACAGGCATGTATTCTAACCAACTGAACTAACGCACCAATAATTTTGATAGTCTCTCTTCCGACGCTTTCTCTCTCGATTGCGGGTGCAAAGGTACGCATTATTTTTAAATCTGCAAGCGTTTTGGCAAAAACCATAAAAAAAATATTTTCCAACTCCCTTCACCTCCCCACCCTAAAAATTACGATATTGTTATTATTTTAATCTTTTCAACAAACTTCTTGTTATAAAATTTAGCTTATTGGCAATAATTCGCTATTTTTGTGCACTCAATAGATTAAAATCGAAAATTAGGGAAAAAGATGAATACAACTGCAAAATTATTGTTGCACTGCCCAGACCAACCAGGCATTTTGGCAGAAGTCACAAACTTTATTACAATTAACAAAGGTAATATTGTCTACTTAGACCAATATGTGGACCATGTAGAAAATATATTTTTCATGCGTATAGAATGGGAAATAAAGGATTTCTTTATTCCTAAAAATAAAATAGAAGATTATTTTGAAACCTTGTATGCCCAAAAATATGAAATGAAATTCCGTCTTTATTTCTCGGATGTAAAACCCAAAATGGCCATATTTGTTTCCAAACTGTCCCATTGCCTGTTCGATATGCTGGCACGCTACACGGCCGGAGAATGGAATGTGGAAATTCCGCTGATTATAAGTAACCATCCCGACCTTCAGCATGTGGCAGAACGTTTCGGTATACCGTTCTATCTCTTCCCTATTACTAAAGAGAACAAAAAGGAACAGGAAAAAGCAGAAATGGAGCTGTTGGAAAAACATAACATCAATTTCATTGTACTGGCACGCTATATGCAAGTGATTTCCGAACAAATGATTGAAGCATATCCCAACCGCATCATCAACATACACCACTCTTTCCTCCCTGCGTTCGTTGGTGCAAAACCTTATCATGCAGCGTTTGAACGAGGAGTAAAAATCATTGGTGCGACCAGCCATTATGTTACCTCCGAACTGGATGCCGGTCCTATCATTGAGCAAGATGTAGTACGCATCACACACAAGGACACTGTGCAGGATTTAGTAAGTAAAGGTAAAGATTTGGAAAAAATAGTCCTTTCTCGTGCTGTTCAGAAACATATTGAACGAAAAGTATTGGCTTATAAAAATAAAACAGTTATCTTTAGCTGATGAAAATTGCTGTCGTAAAATATAATGCAGGAAACATCTACTCCGTAGACTATGCACTGAAGCGCCTTGGAGTAGAAGCAACCATCACTTCCGATAAGGAAGTATTGATGAGTGCCGACAAAGTTATCTTCCCCGGTGTGGGCGAAGCCGAAACAACCATGAGCCATCTCCGGAAAAACCGGTTGGATGAAGTTATTAAAAACTTAAAACAACCTGTACTAGGTATCTGCCTGGGAATGCAGCTGATGTGCCGGCACTCCGAAGAAGGAAATGCCGACTGCTTGGGCATCTTTGATACTGATGTAAAGTTGTTCAGCCCCACCCGGCATGAAGACAAAGTACCCCATATGGGATGGAACACCCTGACTCATGTACGCAGCGACCTGTTCAAAGGATTCACCAAAGAAGAATTTGTATACTTCGTACATAGCTTCTATGTGCCTCTGAACGAGTTTACGGCAGCACAAACAGATTATATCCTCCCCTACAGTTCGGCCTTGCACAAAGATAATTTCTATGCGACACAGTTCCATCCGGAAAAGAGCGGAGCCGTGGGCGAACGAATCCTGAGGAACTTTTTAGAATTGTGAACCATTACATTATATATAACAATGCATAAGAAGAAATAGATATGATAGAGTTAATTCCTGCCATCGACATTATTGATGGCAAATGCGTCCGTCTTTCTCAAGGAGATTATAACACACAGAAAGTATATAACGAAAACCCGGTTGAGGTTGCCAAAGAATTTGAAGCCCATGGGATTCATCGTCTGCACATTGTCGATCTGGATGGAGCAGTTTCACGCCATGTTGTGAATTACCGTGTACTGGACCAAATCGCCAGCCGCACTTCTCTGGTCATTGATTTTGGAGGAGGGATAAAAACAGACGAGGACCTAGTCATCGCTTTCGACAATGGCGCACAAATGGTAACCCTGGGCAGCGTAGCCGTGAAAAATCCCGGGCTTTTCAAAAAATGGCTGGAACAATACGGAAACGAGAAAATCATTCTGGGAGCTGATGTAAAGGAGAATAAAATTTCTGTCAATGGCTGGAAAGAAGAAAGTCAGCAGCAGTTGATCCCTTTTTTGAAAGATTATACTAAAGAAGGGGTTTTCAAGGTGTTATGTACCGACATCAGCCGTGACGGAATGTTGCAAGGGCCTTCCGTGGAACTATACCAGCAAATCCTGAAGGAGTTCCCGAATATGCATCTGATAGCCAGCGGAGGAGTAAGCTGTATACAGGACATTATCGACCTGGAAATAGCCAAAGTTCCGGCTGTTGTTTTCGGCAAGGCATTATACGAGGGAAAAATTACATTGAAAGACTTAAACCGTTTCATGTAAGAGCAAATCATGTTAGCAAAAAGAATCATACCTTGCCTGGACATCAAAGACGGGCAGACCGTAAAAGGAACCAATTTCGTAAACTTACGTCAAGCAGGTGATCCGGTAGAACTGGGGCGTACCTACAGTGAACAGGGAGCTGACGAACTGGTCTTTCTCGATATCACTGCCAGCCATGAAGGGCGCAAAACCTTTACCGATTTGGTAAAACGGGTAGCGGCCAATATCAATATCCCCTTTACTGTAGGAGGAGGTATAAACGAACTGAGCGACGTAGACCGGCTATTGAATGCAGGAGCTGACAAAGTTTCTATCAATTCATCAGCCATCCGCAATCCGGATTTGGTAGACAAGATTGCCAAACATTTCGGTTCACAGGTCTGTGTGGTAGCCATTGACGCCAAGCAGACTGAAACCGGGTGGAAATGCTATCTGAACGGCGGCCGGATTGAAACCGACAAGTACCTGTTTGACTGGGCTAAAGAGGTGAACAACCGCGGGGCAGGAGAAATTCTTTTCACGAGCATGAACCATGACGGAGTGAAAAACGGATATGCCAACGAAGCCCTCTCCACCCTGGCGGATTTACTGACAATTCCCGTCATCGCATCTGGAGGCGCCGGATGCATGGAACATTTCCGCGATACATTTGCAAAAGGGAAAGCAGATGCTGCATTAGCAGCCAGCGTTTTTCATTTCGGAGAAATTAAAATTCCCGAATTAAAACAGTATCTTTGCGAGCAAGGAATTAATGTGAGGTTATAACTCTGTTTTTAATTGCATCTAAATCTGTTTCCACTACCATCCCAAACAGGATGAAAGACTGGCAAACGACCTTCAGATCCTCATTCCACTCTGAATGACGATGCTGATGAAATTTTAAACAAGTTCTATACAACACCGATAATATAACAATAAAATATAGAAAAATGGATTTGAATTTCGAAAAAATGAACGGGTTGATCCCCGCCATCATACAAGACAACAGCACCAGCAAAGTACTGATGTTAGGGTTTATGAATGAAGAAGCATACCGAAAGACAGTGGAAACCGGTAAAGTAACCTTCTTCAGCCGTACCAAGAACCGTCTGTGGACAAAAGGTGAAGAAAGCGGGAATTTCCTGAATGTTGTTTCTATAAAAGAAGACTGTGACAAGGATACCCTGCTGATCAAAGTAAATCCGGCAGGTCCTGTATGTCACACCGGAACAGATACTTGCTGGGGAGAAGAAAACAAAGAAGACATCATGTTCCTGAAGGAATTACAAGATTTCATTGACAAACGTCACGAGGAAATGCCTGCAGGCTCTTACACCACCAGCCTGTTCGAATCCGGTATCAACAAAATGGCACAGAAAGTAGGCGAGGAAGCCGTGGAAACGGTTATCGAAGCTTGTAACGGAACCGACGAACGCCTCATCTACGAAGGAGCCGATCTGATATACCACATGATTGTACTGCTCACCTCAAAAGGCTATCGCATCGAAGACCTTGCCCGTGAATTGAAAGAACGTCATAGCGCTACGTGGAAAAAACATTAAAATGATGGACGAAGCTCTCATTCGATATAAAAACGTATATATCAACCAACAAGAGTTAGGCGTATTGGAAGATGTAAACCTGGAACTGAACAAGGGTGAATTTGTTTACCTCATTGGAAAAGTCGGTTCCGGAAAAACCTCATTACTGAAAACAATTTACGGTGAGCTGGATATACAGTCAGGAGAAGCTGAGGTGTTAGGCTACAACATGACTAACATCAAGCGGAAGCATATTCCCGAACTGCGTCGCCGTTTAGGCATTGTCTTTCAAGATTTTCAGTTACTGACAGACCGCACCGTACACGCAAACCTCAGTTTTGTATTGCGCGCCACCGGATGGACAAACAAAGCAACCATCAAAGCACGCATTGAAGAAGTACTGGACCAAGTGGGAATGACCGGCAAAGGATACAAAATGCCCAACGAGCTATCGGGTGGCGAGCAACAACGCATTGTTATCGCCCGTGCCATCCTGAACCGGCCGGACATTATTCTGGCCGACGAGCCGACGGGTAACCTGGACACCGAAACAGGGCGCAAAATTGTAGAACTTCTGAAATCCATTTGTGCTACAGGCTCCGCCATCATGATGACCACCCATAATCTGCATCTCCTGTCGGAATATCCGGGAGTTGTCTACCGCTTTGAGAATCATCATATCAAAGAAGTAACTCACGAATACAGCCGGATGGAAAGAAGTCAAAATGAGACCGAAAAAGGAGAAAAAACGACAGTTACACCCCAAGAAACGGCAGAATAAGTAGATGAATGATAAATATCATCGCTAAAATGCTGATTTTTGCAGTCTTATTTGTATATTTGCACGCTAATTATCAATATAGGAACAATTAAAATACGAAACGAAAAATGAAAGTTTTAAAGTTTGGAGGTACTTCGGTAGGTTCTGCACAAAGAATGAAAGAAGTAGCCAAATTAATTACCGACGGTGAACAGAAGATTGTTGTACTTTCAGCCATGTCTGGAACAACAAACACGTTGGTTGAAATTTCGGATTATCTGTATAAGAAAAATCCCGAAGGTGCGAATGAAATCATTAACAGACTGGAGGCTAAATATAAACAGCATGTTAATGAACTTTATTCTACTGACGAGTATAAGCAGAAAACACAGGAATTTATAAAAGCACAGTTCGATTATATTCGTTCGTATACAAAAGATATTTTCACACTGTTCGAAGAAAAAGTAATCCTGGCACAAGGCGAATTGATCTCCACCAACATGGTTACCAACTATTTGCAGGAACAAGGGGTCAACGCCATCTTACTTCCGGCATTGGAATTCATGCGCACGGACAAGAACTCGGAGCCCGATCCTGTATATATCAAAGAAAAACTGGCCGCACAGCTGGAAATACATCCGGATGCTGAAATTTATATCACACAAGGTTTTATCTGCCGTAACGCCTATGGCGAGATAGATAATCTGCAACGTGGCGGAAGCGACTATACCGCATCACTGATCGGTGCCGCTGTAAACGCCTCCGAAATCCAGATATGGACAGATATTGACGGTATGCACGATAATGACCCGCGCATCGTAGACAAGACTTCTCCTGTACGTCACCTGCACTTCGAAGAAGCTGCCGAGTTGGCCTACTTTGGTGCGAAGATTCTGCACCCTACTTGCGTACAGCCTGCCAAATATGCCAATATTCCCGTCCGTCTGCTTAATACAATGGAACCTACAGCCCCGGGGACTTTGATTTCCAATGATACGGAAAAAGGCAAAATCAAGGCAGTTGCAGCCAAAGACAACATCACTGCCATCAAGATCAAATCAAGCCGTATGTTACTGGCCCACGGCTTCTTGCGCAAAGTATTCGAAATCTTCGAAAGCTATCAGACCTCTATCGACATGATCTGTACTTCAGAGGTCGGTGTTTCCGTATCCATTGATAACACCAAACATCTGAATGAAATTCTGGACGACTTGAAGAAATATGGTACAGTAACCGTAGATCAGGATATGTGTATCATCTGTGTAGTCGGTGACCTGGAATGGGAAAACGTAGGCTTTGAAGCCAAAGCGTTGGACGCCATGCGCGACATACCGGTACGTATGATTTCATTCGGCGGTAGCAACTACAATATTTCTTTCCTGATTCGTGAAGAAGACAAGAAGAAAGCATTGCAGTCATTAAGCGATCATTTATTCAACAATAAATAATTTCTACTGTAGGGGCGGATTGAATCCGCCCGAATACATCCCACTCTACAAAGTTGGTGTTTTCGGGCGAATTTAATTCGCCCTTGCTCATAAAAACAAAATACAATATGAAAGGAACATTCCCCGTAAACAAGTTCAGAGAGTTGGAAACTCCCTTCTACTATTACGATGTCAATGTGCTGCGAGAAACCTTGTCATGCATCAACAAAGAAGCAGGCAAATACAATAATTTCTGCGTGCATTACGCCGTGAAGGCCAATGCTAACCACAAAGTCCTGACAATTATCCGCGAAAGCGGTCTGGGAGCCGACTGTGTAAGTGGCGGAGAAATCCGCGCAGCCATTAAGGCCGGATTCCCGACAAACAAAATAGTCTATGCTGGTGTAGGCAAGACAGACTGGGAAATTAATCTGGGTCTGGATTATGATATTTTCTGCTTCAACGTAGAGTCCGTACCCGAACTGGAAATCATTAACGAACTGGCTGCCGCCAAAGGCAAAACAGCCCGTGTAGCTTTCCGTATCAATCCGAATGTAGGTGCGCATACCCATGCAAATATCACCACCGGACTAGCAGAGAACAAATTCGGGATCAGCATGGAAGATATGGACAAAGTGATTGATATGGCCGGAACATTGCCTCATGTAAAATTTGTAGGCTTACATTTCCACATCGGTTCTCAGATTCTGGATATGGGTGATTTTGTAGCCTTGTGCAACCGTGTAAACGAACTACAGGAAAAACTCTATGCCCGCCAAATCATAGTAGAACATATCAATGTAGGCGGCGGGTTAGGAATTGATTATGCACACCCCAACCGTCAAGCCATCCCCAACTTCACGGAATACTTTGCCACTTATCACAAGCATCTGAAACTGCGCCCCCAGCAGACTTTACATTTCGAACTGGGACGTGCCGTAGTAGGACAGTGCGGCAGCCTTATCAGCAAAGTGATTTATGTAAAGCAAGGAACCAACAAACAGTTTGCCATATTAGATGCCGGCATGACCGACTTGATTCGTCCTGCCCTCTATCAGGCATACCACAAAATAGAAAATATCACTTCGGAAGAACCTATGGAAACTTACGATGTGGTAGGCCCCATCTGCGAATCATCCGATGTATTCGGCAAGGCTATTGATTTGAACAAAGCACACCGTGGCGACCTTTTCGCTCTCCGTTCAGCAGGAGCATATGGTGAAATTATGGCATCGGCTTACAATTGTCGTGCATTGCCCAAAGGATATACCTCAGAAGAGTTAGTATAAACCAACTCCAACTGCCTGAATAAATAAGAAACAGCGCCGCTTTGATGCAAAGCGGCGCTGTTTCTTATTTATCTTCCGGAATGAAATCTTCTTTTATAAATTCATCATACACACGCCGTGGATGATCCGCTTTTGAAAATCCATTATTACCAAAATTCTGTTCACGGAACTTCTTTAGCTTTAAATTATCTTCCGCATACTCACGCAAAGTTTTCTGTTTGCCTCCTAATATGGAACTATCCAGCACCTCACATTCCAACAGATTTTCCTTCGGAGTAATTATTGGAAGGAGCTTCTGTTCCAAAAAACCGCGATAGGCCCCCACATACTCGCACCAGCACTCCCCCTTCACCTCATAAATACGATACGTGTACTTAGACAAAGCAGTTCTAATAAAAATTTCATTCCCCATCACCTCGGCCACGGCTTCTAAGTTATAAGCCAAGTCTTTAATCTTGATAATCTTCTTTCCTGACTCATCTTCCTTGATTTCCGTAGCCCAAAAGTCGGAATACATAAGCTGATCAAGTATATTGATCAAACTTTCTTTAATCTCAAATTGTATTCTCATAATAATTGCCCGTTGGTCAGGACTTGTTACAGGTTTCAGTTAACTTCTTTAAATATAGCAATTATACTTGAAAAATATTCACGAAAACACACTTTTAACATTAAATTATAATTAAATCTGAACTTTTGAATAAATAAAGAATATTCATCCTGCTACAATTCAATTATTTGCTGTATTTTTGCACGTTTTTAAAACAGATCACACATGGAACCATTCACCATAGATATAATCTTACCAATAGCTTCGGGAGCCTTATTCACCACGCAGGCCGTTTACTATCTGGGGCTATATAACAAACTATACACTCACAGCAGAGAAACAGCATATGCCACTGATATAAATACCCAAAATCCTCCACTGTCTGTCATCATTGTGGCAAAAGACGCAGCCCACGAATTACAAGAAAACCTCCCATTTATTTTAGAGCAGGACTATCCGGAATTCGAAGTGATTGTGATTTACGACCGCCCGGCGGATGATTGTGACAATACGTTGAAATTACTGGAAGACAAATATCCCAATCTCTATCATACCTTTATCCCCGACAGTGCACGCTACATCAGCCACAAGAAACTGGGAATAACAATGGGAATTAAAGCCAGCCGCCATGAATGGCTGGTATTTACCGAACCCGATTGCCGTCCGCAAAGCAATCAATGGCTGAAACAGATGGCACGTAATTTCACACCTGCCACCGAAATCGTTTTAGGCTACAGCAACTACGAAAAAGTACCGGGATGGTTTAATAAGAAAATCACTTTCGACACGTTGCTGAATTCTATGCGTTATCTGGGTATGGCTGTTTCCGGACATCCCTACATGGGCACAGGACGGAATATGGCTTATCGGAAAACACTGTACTACAAGCAGAAGGGATTTGCCTCCCACCTGAATCTGCAACGTGGAGAAGATGATTTGTTCATCAATGAAACAGCCCGTGCACACAATACACGAGTTGAAGCCAGCCCTGAAAGTCTGATGCGAATCGCCATGCCTAAATATAAAAGAATATGGTGTGAAGAGAAAATAAGCTATGCGGCTACCAGCCGGTTATTTCATGGAACCGCCCGTTATCTCATGGGATTTGAGACTTGCAGCAGATTCTTGTTCTATACAGCCATCATCGCCACTATAACCATCAGTATTCTTCTCCACCAATGGACTATTGCAGGCATTGCCGTTTTGCTATGGTCAGCACGCTTCACGATGCAACTGATTGTTTTCAGAAAAACCGCCAAAGTTTTTGGCGAACGGAAGTTCTGTGCACTACTCCCCTTATTCGATTTTCTGCAACCTGCATGGAATGGGGTATTCAAATTACAACGTAAATTCAGACGGAAAAATGAGTTTATGAGAAAATAAAAAGAGAATGAAACCAACTATACATTTCTTAATTTAATAATACGAATTATGATCAGATTAAATGTTTTTATCCAAGTAAACGAGAGTAACCGCAATGCTGTCTTAGAAACAGCAAAGGAATTGGTAGCGCAATCTTTAAACGACAAGGGTTGCATCGCTTATGATATCTTTGAGAGCGCGACACGGAAAGATGTCCTTATGATTTGCGAAACATGGAAAGATGCTGAGTCACTGGATGCACACGAAAAAGCTGCACATTTTATAACCTTGGTTCCTAAATTGCAAGAATTGGGCAAGATGAAATTAGAAAAATTTGAATTCTAAATCCGGTTATCCATCTTGATCCGACAAAAACAAATCAGGGCTTGTTTATACAAACCCTGATTTGTTTTTATCCGCCAAGAAAGGTTATGCAAGAAACACTTTTCCACCAATGTAATCACTGCCTGAAAAAACAGAAGAGTATCACATTATCCAGCATAACAAATTGAAACCTTTTATCGCTTTATATTCTCTAACACACCCCAAACAGCCCCTTTTTCATTGTTTTCACCCACCCATGCACATGCAATATTATTCGGTAAAACTATAAATGTAACAATTTAAAACCTTCGTTTTACAACGAAATATCACAAATATTGTTTGTTTTATATCATATTTCGCTTCAATAAGATTTAATATGTATATTATTTGCATATTAAAGACAATTATTCTACTTTTGCACCCGTTTTAAAAACAACAAAAAGTTTCAAATTGAAAGCATAAGTATGAAAATAATCTGGTCCATCCGTTCTTTCAACTTTACCAACATACCGTAAATGCGTTTGTCCAAAAGCGTGTTATAAGTAATATTGTAAAATCAGAAAAACAGTTGAATCTCATGTTTACTTTCATTTCTATAATGGCTGTCGGAGTCCTTATAGGCTATCCCTTACGCCACAAATCCCAAGTACGCAAGATCACTCCTCTCATCCATATCGTGGTCTGTCTGCTACTTTTCTTACTCGGTCTCTCTATTGGTCTTAACAGACTGATTATTGACAATCTTGGTTACTTCTGCGGCCAGGCAGCCGTCATCTCCTCATTAAGCATATTGGGCAGCATGATGGCCTCCCTTGCAGTATACCACATCTTTTTCAAAGGAAAGGGGGCAAGCGGTGAAAAGTAGTCTTGTAACTCTAGCCTTTTTCTTGTTTGGCTGCGTAGCCGGAGTCAGCTATGCGGTGGACTTCGACGTACACCAAACCTCTGTATATGTACTATATGTACTGATGCTGTTACTCGGCATTAATCTTGGAAGCAACCGCAACCTCAGGCAGTTTGTCTTATCCCTCAATTTCAGAACACTGCTTGTACCCCTTGCCACCGTAAGCGGCACTCTGCTGTTTTCCGCCATCGGAGGCTTTCTCTTGAGCCGCTGGAGTATTTTCGACTGCATGGCTGTCGGAAGCGGATTCTCCTATTATTCCGTTTCCTCCATCCTTATCACGCAGATCAAATCCCCCTCCATCGGTGTGCAGCTTGCTACCGAATTGGGGACCATCGCACTACTATCCAATATTTTCCGGGAAATGACCGCCTTGATAGGAGCTCCCCTTTTCCGCAAATATTTCGGTTATCTGGCGCCTATCTCGGCGGCGGGCATCGGTTCTTCCGACATTTCCCTGGCAGCCATCGCACGCTGCTCCGGACCGGAAGCCGTACCCGTGGCCATCGTCCACGGCATACTGATAAACATAAGCATGCCTTTCTTCGTTTCTTTCTTCTGCAAACTGTGAACTGAAGGAAGTGACATACTATACGTAACTTTACATTCTCTCTATAAAGAACCGGCCCTGTCACGAATTCGCAGCAGGGTTGGTTCTAACACATCCGCCCGACTAAAGCATTTCTTCCTAACAATTAGGTCTTTTCTTTCTATCAACTACTACAGACTTTCACAACAGACTGTACAGTCCATTACATCAGACCGTACAGTCCACTATAATGGACTATACGATTCACTGTAGGAGACTGTAGTACATTACCGCATAAAAAGACTTAATCATAAGGGAAAAAGACCTTAGCATTATAGGAAAAAAGGATTAATACCGGATATACGGAAAACGCAGAAAGAGAATCTTCTCATTCAAACCGAATAGATTTTGCCGGATGAATACGCGTCACCAGAAATGACGGCCCGACAAGCATCAGCACCGACACCAGCAAAGTACAGACATTCAGCAACAAATAAATCCAAATGTTGAATTCAACAGGAACACGATCTACATAATAAGTGGCAGGGTCCAGTTTGAAAAGATGAAATTGAGATTGAATAAAGCATAATGCCACCCCGATGATATTTCCCCATAGCATCCCCCTGCCTATCAAGAATACAGAAAAACTGAGGAATATCTTACGGATAGCAAAATTATCAGCTCCCAATGCTTTCAGCACCCCGATCATATTGGTACGCTCCAGAATGATAATCAGCAAACCGGATATCATGGTGAATCCGGCCACCCCCGTCATGAGAAACAAGATAACCCACACATTCATATCCAGCAAATCCAGCCATGCAAATATCTGAGGATTGACTTCCTCCACCGTCTGAGTATAGTAAGTACCTCCGTATGCATCCACCTGCGTATCCACCCGTGCACGGATTTCCTCCTTCACCGGCTCCAACCGGCTATACTCATTCACTTCCAGTTCCATACCACTCACCTGCCCTTTCTGCCAGCCATTCAAACGGTTCACCGTATATAAGTCGGTTATCAGAAACAAATCATCGTATGCGGAAAAATTGGTCTGATAGATGCCGGCGACAGTAAGACGGCGGGCGCGCACATTATCCTCTATATAATAGGTATAGATTTTATCACCCAGTTTCAGATGAAGCTTGTCGGCAATAGTGCGGGACACCAATACCTTATTGGTAGAGGCAGTATCCGAGAAAACAGGAATTTCCCCTTCCTGCAAATGATTCTTTAAAAACCTCCAGTCGTATTCATGAGAAACACCTTTCAGTACCATTCCCTGAAAGCTGTCGTCTGTCATAATCATTCCCGGCTTGGTGGAATAGCGCTGCACGTGCTTCACTCCTTCCAGTGTTTTCAACAGATGGAGCAAACTGTCGTTGGCAACGATGGGAACCGTCTGATAAGATTGCTGGGAGTCGAAGTTCGTTATTACGATATCGGACCCCAAGCCTACCACCTTGTCGCGTACCTCATGTTTGAAACCGATCACCACCGCTACCGACACAATCATGACGGCCAGCCCGATGGCTATGCCCAGCATAGCAATGCGGACGGCAGGCTTGGACACCTCTTTTCCACCCTCATTGCTGCGATAGATGCGTCTGGCAATAAAGAGCTTCCAGTCCATATCAGTCTTCTACCCTTCCGGGATATGCTTCCAATGCCTTACGCAGTACGAACAACGCACGGACCAGATCCTCTTTCTTCAACACGTAGGCAATACGCACCTCATTACGGCCTGCACCGGGAGTGGTATAGAATCCGGCAGCCGGAGCCATCATGACCGTCTCGCCTTCATAGTTGAATTCCGACAGACACCATGCACAGAACTTCTCGCTGTCGTCCACCGGCAATTTGGCAACCGTATAGAATGCACCCATCGGTATGGGCGAATAAACGCCCGGAATACGGTTCAGCCCGTCAATCAGGCACTTACGGCGCTCCACGTATTCGTCATACGTCTCGCGTGTGTACTCTTCGGGGGCATCCAATGAAGCCTCGGCAGCAATCTGACCGATCAAAGGAGGGCTCAGACGTGCCTGGCAGAACTTCATGACGGCATTTCTCACTTCCTTATTCTTGGTAATCAACGCACCGATACGGATACCGCATTCGGAATAACGCTTGGACACCGAGTCTATCAGTACCACATTTTCTTCAATGCCTTCCAAGTGACAGGCAGAGATATAAGGAGAACCGGTATAGATAAACTCGCGGTACACTTCATCCGAGAACAGGTAAAGATCATACTTCTTCACCATGTCACGAATCTGGTTCATCTCGCGGCGGGTATACAAATAGCCGGTCGGATTATTCGGGTTACAGATCAGAATAGCTTTTGTGCGTTCGTTTATCAACTCCTCGAACTTCTCCACTTTCGGCAGGGAGAACCCTTCCTCGATGGTAGTCGTCACCGTGCGGATCACGGCTCCGGCCGAAATGGCAAACGCCATATAGTTGGCATAGGCAGGTTCCGGCACAATGATCTCATCTCCCGGATTCAAGCAACTCAGAAAAGCAAACAGCACCGCTTCCGAACCTCCGGTAGTGATGATGATATCATCGGCAGACAAGTTGATGTCATATTTCTTATAATAACCCACCAGTTTCTCGCGATAGCTGCGGTATCCCTGGCTGGGACTATATTCCAAAACGGTACGGTCAATATTACGAATCGCATCAAGGGCCGCTCGCGGAGTAGGCAGGTCGGGCTGACCGATATTCAGGTGATACACATGAATTCCTCTCTGTTTTGCAGCATCGGCCAGCGGTGCCAATTTGCGAATTGGCGATGCGGGCATCTCGTTTCCTCTGATGGATATTATTGGCATAATGTTATAAAAATTATTTAATCGAAGTGCAAAGATAGACTTTCGCAACCAACCGAGCAAACAATTAATTAAGAATTTAAATCTTTGTTATCTTAATGCGCATTTTTTAGGGTTATTAAAAAAAAACATGTAAGTTTGTTCCAGTAAAACAAAGCAAAATATCAAATGAATCTATACCTGATAACCTTCCAGTCCTCCTTGAACAGAATTGAATCTGTATATGATTGCCATAAAGATTTATTTGTGGAAATCGAGAAGTTTTTCACGCTTCATCTGGTACCTTATACAGAGGCTGCAAGTATTCCGGCAGATGCCTACCGGATGGCTTTCATCGCTTCGGGCGGGGTAGAAAAAATGGTCACCCAACACTTCGAACTACTTCCCTATCCTATCCATCTGCTGACCGACGGACAACAGAACTCACTGGCTGCTTCCCTGGAAATAGCTACATGGATACGAAGCAAAGGAATGAAAGTACATATTATTCATGGCACTATCCCCAATATGGTGAAACAACTGATAGATCATCACAAGGCTTTCGCCGCCCAGCGCGAGGTAAGAGGAAAACGAATCGGAGTTGTGGGATATTCTTCTCCGTGGCTGGTGGCCAGCAATGTAGATTACCTGCTTGCCAAACGCCGCTGGGGAATAGAGTTCATTGATATCCCCATGGAGGAAGTGTATTGTCTGTTTTATCAGATAAAGGATGATGATATAGGATATGAGGCGTCCGTATTTGCCAACCGTGCCATTGCCTGCCGGGAAGGGACTCCGGAAGATTTGCTGAAAGCCATGCGTCTTTATCAGGCCGTGAAAATAATCTGCGAAAAGAAAAAGCTGGATGCGGTAACCCTCTCCTGCTTCTCGTTGATTGAGAAATTAGGAACTACCGGATGTCTGGCACTTGCCCTGCTGAATGATGAAGGCATCCCGGCCGGATGTGAAGGAGACTTGCAATCCATCTTTACTCTGCTCATCGCCAAGACACTGACCGGCCAGGCAGGATTCATGGCGAATCCGGCATTCATCAACGATGACCTGAACGAAATAGTGATGGCTCACTGTACGATTGCCACCAAAATGGTGGATCAGTTTATCATCCGGAATCATTTTGAAACGGAGACCGGGATAGCCATACAGGGTATTCTGCATCCAGGAGGCATCACGATGATAAAATGCGCGGGAGAGTGTCTGGACGAGTATTTCGTTTCCACAGGCCAACTGATAGAAAATACCAACTACATCAATGCCTGCCGCACCCAGGCAAGAATCAAACTGGACAAATCCGTAGACTATTTTATGCGTAATCCTTTGGGTAACCATCACATCATATTAATGGGCGATCATGAAAAAGTGATTCACGAATTCATGCAATTGAACAGCTGCAAACTAGTGGAATAAGGAAAGCATGAAGAAATTAAGTAAAATGGGAGACGAAGATTAAATAAATTGTATCTTTGTATCCAATTTAATATTCAATAAAACAATAAACTTTTATGATGCATACTTGGTTTGAATGTAAGATACGTTACGAAAAAGTCATGGAAAACGGCATGAACAAGAAAGTAACGGAACCCTATTTGGTTGACGCGCTGAGCTTTACTGAAGCAGAAGCCCGTATTATTGAAGAAATCACTCCGTATATCAGCGGTGAGTTCACTGTTTCGGACATCAAACGCGCCAACTACAGCGAACTGTTCCCCTCTGAAGAAGATGCAGCCGACCGCTGGTTTAAGTGCAAGCTGTTCTTCATTACGCTGGACGAAAAAAGCGGAGCAGAGAAAAAGACCTCCACTACCGTACTGGTACAAGCTTCCGACCTTCGCGACGCTGTAAAGAAACTGGACGAAGGAATGAAAGGTACAATGGCAGACTACGTGATTGCGTCCGTAGCCGAAACCGCCATCATGGATGTTTACCCATACGAAGCCGAACCGGATGTGAAACCTGAATTTCCGGATGCCGGAAAAACCGAATAAAGCCTGATAAAAAAATAGAAAGTATAACAGATAATGAGCATTCAAGCAAATTTAAAAGAAGTTCTTTCCGAACTGCCTGCGGGTGTCCGCCTGGTAGCCGTATCCAAATTCCATCCCAACGAGGCGTTGGAAGAAGCGTATGCTGCCGGCCAGCGTATTTTCGGTGAGAGCCACGTGCAGGAAATGACTCAGAAATATGAAACCCTGCCCAAAGACATTGAATGGCATTTCATCGGCCACCTGCAAACAAACAAAGTCAAATACATGGCCCCTTATGTAGCTATGATACATGCCATAGACTCGTATAAATTGTTGGTTGAAGTCAATAAACAAGCTTCCAAAGTCCATCGCGTCATCCCTTGTTTATTGCAGATACATATCGCCCAAGAGGAAACGAAGTTCGGTTTCTCTTTTGACGAATGCAGGGAAATGCTGGATACAGGCGGATGGAAGGATTTGAAAAATGTCCGCTTATCAGGAGTGATGGGTATGGCGACCAATGTGGATGACGACGAACAAATCAAAAGAGAATTTTGTTCCTTAAATACATTCTTCAAAGAAATAAAGCAGAACTATTTTTCTGATTCAGAATACTTTAAAGAAATTTCCATGGGTATGTCACACGATTATCCGCTGGCAGTGGAAGCCGGAAGTACACTAGTCAGGGTAGGAAGCAAAATCTTTGGAGAACGAAACTATTAAAACTACTATTTATATGACTCAATTAAAAACCACTTTTGCCGGGTTGTCACTGCGCAATCCTATAATCATCAGCAGTTCCAGCCTTACAAACAGCGCTGAAAAGAACAAGAAACTGGAGCTGGCAGGCGCCGGAGCCATTGTTTTGAAATCAGTTTTCGAAGAGCAGATCATGATGGAAGCACATCACATGGCTACTTATGGCTCTCCCGAAGGAGATGACTACTTGAGCACATATGTACGCTCTCATGCATTGAACGAATATATTTCATTGATTGAACAGACTAAAAAGCTTTGCACCATTCCTGTCATTGCCAGCATCAACTGCTTCAGCAACTCAGAATGGACAGACTTTGCCCGTACCGTGGAAGCAGCAGGAGCCGACGCACTGGAAATCAACATCCTTTCCTTGCAGACCGAAAAAGAATATCAATACGGTTCTTTCGAACAGCGTCATATCGATATCGTAAGCAGTATCAAGAAACAGATTTCCATCCCCGTCATTGTGAAACTGGGCAGCAATCTGACCAACCCCATCGCACTGATCAACCAACTTTATGCCAACGGAGCCAATGCTGTGGTATTGTTCAACCGATTCTACCAGCCGGATATCAATATCGACACCATGACATATTCTGCAGGCGATGTATTCAGTACTCCTGCCGACTTGTCCAACGGACTGCGCTGGACTGCTATCGCTTCGGCACAAGTTCCTCAGACGGACTATGCCATTTCGGGCGGTGTGCACGATGGAAAAGCGATAGTCAAAGCAATTCTGGCAGGCGCTTCGGCTGTAGAACTGTGCAGTGTCATCTACCAAAGAGGCAATCAGGTCATTGCAGATATGACAAATGAAATGACCCAATGGATGAACCGGCAAGGCTACAAGGACATCAGCGAATTCAAGAGCTCGATGAACGCACTGTCTACCGGAGCCAGCAATCCGTTTGAACGTACACAGTTCATGAAGTATTTCAGCAGCAAAGAATAAAAATCAGTGGTTAGTGATTAGTGGTTCATATCCATGCGACATCACAGCGCAGCTCATTAACCACTAACCACTAATCACTATTTTTCCTTCTGTTTAATTTGTATGCTCCAAAGAAAGTCTTATATTTGCACATTTGATTAAAGTTTGTGCAAAATATAAACAAAAGAGTATATACAATGGAGCAGAGTTTTATTGCCTTCCTGGAAGACAGTATAAAGAAAAACTGGGACTTGGATGCCCTTACAGATTATAAAGGTGCCACATTACAATATAAAGATGTAGCCCGCAAAATAGAAAAGCTACACATCATCTTCGAATTAAGCGGCATCAAGCAAGGAGACAAGATAGCTGTCTGTGGCCGCAACAGTTCTCATTGGGGAGTTACTTTCCTGGCTGCCGTTACATACGGGGCAGTGATTGTTCCCATTCTTCACGAATTCAAATCGGACAACATTCATAATATAGTCAATCACTCGGAAGCACGCCTGCTGATGGTGGGCGATATGGTATGGGAAAATCTGAATGAAAATGCCATGCCGTTGTTAGAAGGGGTTATCTTGATGAATGACTATACCCTGCTAGTTTCCCGCAGTTCCAAATTGGACTATGCACGCGATCATCTGAACGAACTGTTCGGAAAGAAATATCCGCGCAATTTCCGCCGGGAACATGTCAGCTACCGCCGGGATACACCGGAAGAACTGGCTGTGATCAACTATACTTCCGGCACGACCAGTTATTCCAAAGGAGTGATGATTCCTTACCGCGCATTGTGGTCGAATACCCAGTTCGCTTTTGATGTCTTGAAAATGAATCCGGGTGACAAGCTGGTTTCCATGCTCCCTATGGCACACATGTACGGACTGGCTTTCGAGTTCCTTTATGAATTCTGTGTGGGATGCCATATTTATTTCCTGACCCGTACCCCCAGTCCGAAAATCATCTTCCAAGCCTTTTCCGAAGTGAAACCCAATCTGGTAGTAGCCGTTCCATTGATTATCGAAAAAATCATCAAGAAGAATGTACTGCCCAAACTGGAAACCCCGGCTATGAAGATTTTACTGAAAGTTCCTATCATCAATGATAAAATCAAAGCCACAGTCCGCGAACAGATGATAAATGCCTTCGGAGGTAATTTCTATGAAATTATTGTAGGAGGTGCCGCCTTCAATCAAGAAATAGAGCAGTTCCTGAAAAGTATAGATTTCCCCTATACCGTGGGATATGGCATGACTGAGTGTGCTCCGATTATCTGTTATGAAGATTGGAAATATTTCAAGCCGGGTTCCTGCGGAAAGGCGGCTCCCCGTATGGAAGTCAAAATATTGAGCCCCGACCCTGAGAATATAGTAGGTGAGATAGTATGCAAAGGACCTAATGTAATGTTAGGCTATTACAAGAATCCCGAAGCTACCGCCGAGGTAATAGACAAGGACGGCTGGTTGCATACCGGCGACCTGGGTGTTATGGATGCGGAAGGCAACGTTACCATCAAGGGACGCAGCAAAAACATGCTGTTGGGTCCATCGGGACAGAATATTTATCCGGAAGAGATTGAAGATAAATTGAATAACATGCCGTTCGTTTCAGAAAGCATTATCATACAGCAGGCAGACAGCAAACTGGCGGCTTTGGTTTATCCCGATTTCGACGATGCCTTTGCTCATGGGCTGGATAATGACGCGATAGCACAGGCTATGGAAGAGAACCGTATCAACTTGAATACAGAACTTCCTGCATATTCACAAATAGCCCGTGTAAAAATCTATCCGGAAGAATTCGAGAAAACTCCTAAAAAGAGTATCAAACGTTTCTTATATCAGGAAGTAAAATAACACCTGACAGAAAAAGAACCTGCCTGCAACATATATAATGTATAAGTCTGAAGATTATAGATGTTGCAGGCTATACATTATAGATGTTACAGGTTATACATCCGCATATATGGACACCTGGATCATGATACGTGAAAGGAGACAAAACAAAACATAATTTTACTCTTGCACCCCGATCAATTCTCCCCATAATTCCCCCTTATATCTACATTTTTATTACATTTGCACCCAAGAAACTAAAAATGTATGAAAATGAATATGCGTATAGCAGCAATACTCCTTTTAGGATATTGTGCAGGTATGTCAACTCCTGCTTTTGCCCAGAAAAAGGACAAGCTTAAAAAAGGCCCCAACATCTCCTTGAACATTTCCGCGAAGAAAGACAGTGTCAAAACCACTTATCTGAATATCGGTCTGCTTACAAATATCTATCAACTGAAAGGAATCGGTATCAACGCTGTATCCAGTGTTGTACAAAACGATATGACGGGTTTCCAAATCTCCGGCCTTGCCAGCATTACCGGACGCCACGCCTCCGGTTTCCAACTGGGAGGTATTGCCAATGTAGCCGGAGGCAATGCCAATGGCATCATGCTCAGCGGACTGATGAATGTTGCCGGAGGGAAAGCCAACGGTATCCAAATTTCCGGATTAGGCAACATTGCCGGAAACATATCAAGAGGAGTTACCATCGGCGGTCTGATGAATCTGGCCGGCAACAAAGCCCAAGGAGTTCAGATAGCCGGCTTGGCCAACATTGCCGGAAAATCACAAAATGGCATCGCTATCGGCGGACTGATGAACGTATCTGCCGAGAAACTGAACGGAGCACAAGTTTCCACCCTGCTCAATATCAGTGGCGGAAAAGCCAAAGGCGCTCAAGTCTCAGCCATTGGTAATGTAGGTGTAAACGTGAATGGTATGCAATTCTCCGCCATCAGCAATATCGCTGCCGGAGAAATCAGAGGCTTGCAGCTTTGCGGTGCGGTAAATATCGCCGTCAAGACGGAAAATGCCCTGCAATTCTCAGGACTGACCAATGTTTGCCAAGGCAAGTTACGCGGTGTGCAGTTCGCTCCCGGCAACTACGCCGGAGAAGTAAGCGGCGCGCAAATCGGTTTACTCAACCTGTGTGGCGGGAATGTAAAAGGAATACAAATAGGAATCATCAACCATAGCAAGGATACTACCGCCCATAAACTAGGTTTGGTGAATATCACTCCCAAAACCCGTATCCAGATGATGCTGTTTGCAGGTAACACCAGCAAACTGAATGCTGCCGTGCGTTTTAAAAACCGCCGGAGTTATACCATGCTGGGTATCGGTACACACTATCTGGATTTGAATGACAAATTTTCGGGCTGTGTGTTCTACCGTGCCGGTCTTTACTATCCCATCGCCTCCAAACTGGAACTAAGTGGCGACTTAGGTTATTTCCATATAGAAAACTTTGAAAATGAAGATGCGGAAACACCGGAACGCATGTATTCATTGCAAGCCCGTATCAATCTGGAATATAAATTCAAATCCAGAATCAGTTTCTTTGCATCGGGTGGTTACGGCATGACGCGCTACTATGATAAAAATAAGTTCTACGAAAAAAAACCTATTTTCGAAGCAGGTGTTATCTTGTTTTAAGCAGCCCCGTCACCCTAGTATAAACTAATCCATACAGTATGAAACTACAGCATATCGCATTAGTCTGCCTGCTGGCATTAAGTGCCGGGAACGTCACAGCCCAGATGCTCCACCGCCCCGATTCCATGTATACATTCACCGATCCTCGCCTGCAAAAAAAACACCCTTGGCGTGCCGCCGCCGAAACTTTCGGAATGAATGTCGGAGTATGGGCATTCGACCGTTATGTAATGAACGAAGACTTTGCCAAAATCAGTATCGGCAGCATACGACGCAATATCAAGCATGGTTTTGTATGGGATAACGACCAATTCTCCACCAACCTGTTCGCCCACCCCTATCACGGAAATCTTTATTTCAATGCAGCACGCAGCAACGGACTTACCTTTTGGGAATCGGCTCCATACGCCTTTGCTGGTAGTTTGATGTGGGAAATAGCCGCAGAAGTGGAGCCGCCCGCCATCAATGACCTGATGGCAACCACCCTAGGCGGCATCGCCTTGGGAGAAGTAACGCACCGTATGTCTTCTTTGGTACTGGACGACTCCAAGCGTGGTTTCTCACGTTTCACCCGCGAGTTTTTGGGAACCTTGATCTGCCCCATGCGGGGATTGAACCGAATGATAACCGGCGAGATGTGGAAAGTAAAACGCTCTCATTACAAATACCACGATTACGACCGCATTCCGGTACACTTTTCCATAGGTGCCGGTGACCGTTATCTGGCCGATGACAATTACCTGTTCCGTGGAGAGCACAATCCCTACCTTGAATTCCGGGTACAATACGGAGATGCCTTCGATAAAGTGAATGACGGCCCATACGATTACTTCACCGCGCGGGCCACCTTCGGTCTTTCCGGGAACCAGCCTCTTATCAGCCAGATCAACCTGATGGGCAAACTATGGGGTGTTCCCCTGAAAACCACTACCGGCATGGAAATGATGTTCGGTATCTTCCAGCACTTCAACTATTTTGATTCCGAGGAAGTGATTGACGGATCGGGGCGTATCCCTTACAAGATTTCGGAAGCTGCCAGTGTGGGACCGGGTATGATTTATAAATTCCCCCGAATGAACAGCCTGGTAAATTTGGAACAGCGTGTGTTCCTGAGTGCCATCCTGCTGGGTGGAAGCCTTACCGACTATTACAACGTAATAGACCGCAATTACAATATGGGAAGCGGATACAGCATAAAGAACAACACCATTCTGGACTTCGGCCGTTACGGCATGTTCGCACTGAATATGCATCTTTACCAGATTTTTACCTGGAAAGGATACGAACACAAGGATTTGGAAACAATAGATCCGCTCTATCTGAATGCGCAGGGAGACAAAGGAAATGTAATGCTCGCTGTAGTGAATCCGATTATCGAGCTGAATCTAAGCTCCCACTTCAAAGCCAATATGGAAGTGTCCTATTACTACCGCCACACACATTATTCCTACCATGAGGACATAAAATATAAGACCTTTGAAACCCGGCTAGGATTGATTTATCAATTCTAAAGCAAGGAAGAACGGACACGGCTCAAGGTTTCGGGAGTCATCTGTAATAAGGAAGCGATGTACACAAGAGGCGCACGCTTCAATATTTCGGGATGAAGCTGCAACAATCTGTTATAACGTTCATGAGCCGGTTCAAAACGAAGCGCGTCCGCCTTCACCTGTGACTCTATCAAAGAATGTTCGATAAAACCGCGATAAAGACGTTCGATATCGTGATATTGATCTATCAATTTCTCCACTTCCACACGGGGTAACTCCCATACCACGGAGGCTTCCAAAGTTTCCACCATCAAGCGGGTGGGCTCCTGTTTAAAATAACTCTCTATGCAAATAATCATTCCGTTCTCATAACCGATATGCTCAGTCAGATCTTTATCATATTTATAATAAAATTGTCTGAGCATTCCTTTTTCTATAAACAACATCGATTTACAAACCTCACCGGCCTGCAAAACAATCTCCCCTTTACGATATTTTCTACAAACTAAGATTTCGGCTAATGCGTGAACACTTTCTCTACTGAGAGGATGGTTAACTTCTGCTATCCTTCTAGCTATGTCTATACTAGTTGTCATGTGCTCCCAATTTTTGTATTTGCTGCAAAAATACAAAAAAGGCTGGATTATTAGACATAAATTACAAAATTAAACCGATAAAGTTCTGAATAATAGTTTTTTTTATATACTTTTGAAACGCAATAGTAATAAAACGACCTTTATGAAACTACTAGCCTCTTTAACAATCCTGGGTTTAGTCATGGCACAAAGTGTCACAGCCCAAACGAATTACACAAAGGATCCGGAAAGCTGCACTAGCATTATGGTAGGAAAGAAAGCAACTACCGATGGATCAGTTATAACCAGTCATACATGCGACAGCTGGTACCGAACCTGGGTAAACATGGTTCCGGCAGAAAGTTATGAAAGGGATACTGTAATGAATATTTACGATGGCCGTATGCATACCGAGTTTGTAGCCGACCAGACTAATGTAAAAATCAAGGGGCAAATACCACAAGCTAGAAAAACATATGCCTTCATGGACACCTCCTACCCTTGCATCAACGAAAAGCAGCTGGGGATAGGTGAAACTACCGTAAGCGGACGCAGGGATCTGGAAAATCCCAAAGGTATGTTTATGATTGAAGAATTGCAACGTGTGGCATTGCAACGCTGTACAACAGCCCGTGAGGCTATCCGCCTGATGGGAGATCTCATAAAACAATACGGTTATGGCGACAGCGGCGAATGTCTGACCATTGCCGATCCTGATGAAGTATGGCACTTCGAAGTCTTCGGAGAAGGAAAAGATAACATTGGCGGAGTATGGGCGGCAGTCCGTATTCCGGATGATCATGTAGGCGTATCTGCCAACATCTCGCGAATCAGCACCCTCAATCTGAAAGATCCCGACCACTATATGGCTTCCGAAAATGTATTTGACGTGGCTAAAAAATTAGGATATTGGGATGGAAAAGAGCCTTTTAAATTTTGGAAAGCTTATAGCGGAAAGAATTACTCCGGCCAACTGAAATCCTTCAGCACCCGCGAGCACTTTATCCTGAATGCACTGGCACCGTCATTAAAGCTTGATTATGAAGCAGAAGAACTGCCTATCAGTGTAAAACCCGACAAGCAAGTATCTGTAACCGATGTTATGGCATTGCTCCGGGAAACATACGAAGGAACGCCGCTGGATATGACACAGAATCTGAAAGTTACGGTAAAAGATAGAAAAACCGGAAAAGTAGACACCATTATCAGCCCGAAAGCCAATCCGTGGATGCGTGGCGATGAACTGAATATGCTGAACGGTATTAAAAAGGGAGTTGTGAAATCAGTACGCAATATCGCAGTTCCGCAATGTGCTTATTCTACAGTTATCCAATTGCGCAACTGGCTGCCCGATGCAGTAGGCGGTGTGGTATGGTTCTCTATGGACAACCCCGGACAAAGCCCGCGCGTTCCGGTATTCTGTGGCATTACTGATTTCCCTGCTATGTATAAAATCTGCGGTAACCACCGCTATCGCGACGACGCCGCCTTATGGCACTATCGCCGCGCCAACAAACTGGCTGCTGTAAGATGGGGAACTGCCCGCAAAGTAATGGAAAAAAATATTCGTCATTTCGAGGAAAAAGGACAACGGGAACTTCCATTTGTGGAAGCACAATACCAAAGTATCCTTCAATCTAAAGGGGAAGAAGCAGCCCGTGCTTATCTCACAGACTACACGGCAGACTTTATAGGCGCCACCATCCTTCGCTGGGACGAAATGGCAAACCAATATTGGATTGAGTCACGCTTCGGCTTTTAATTGTTAACCTTATCATATTAAAAACAAACTTATGAAGACAAAAGTATTCACACTAGCCGCACTGCTATGCTGTGCATCAGCCATGTATGCACAAGAAAGTGGTTACAAATTCACGACTGTTGCATCACAGAAAGCAACTCCAGTCAAAAATCAGGCCTCTACCGGAACTTGCTGGTGCTTTGCCACCACTTCGTTCATGGAATCCGAACTGCTCCGTATGGGCAAAGGGGAATATGATCTTTCTGAAATGTTCATTGTACGCCAAAAGTACTTGAACCAATTGGAAGACAACTATTACCGGGGAGGCAACGGGAATTTAGGACAAGGAAGCCTTTCACACACATGGAAGAATGCTTTCAACCAAGTGGGTATCGTACCCGAGGAAGTATATCACGGAATCAACTATAACTCAGAGAAACATAACCATGGCGAAATGGTGAGATATATCAACGCTTTAGGAAACACAGCCGTTAAGATGAAACGTCGCAGCCCGGAATACTACAAGCTGATCAACAACCTTTTCGATACTTATCTAGGAGAACTTCCTGAAAAGTTCACTTACAAAGGAAAAGAGTACACTCCGAAATCTTTTGCCGAAAGTCTGGGTTTGAACATGGACGATTATATCGAACTGACTAGTTTCACTCACAAACCGTATTACCAGAAATTCTCTCCGGAAGTACCCGACAATTGGGAAAATGAACAAATGTACAATCTTCCGCTGGACGAAATGATGGAAGTTGCCGACTATGCTTTGACCCACGGATATACCGTATGTTGGGACGGTGATGTCAGTGAAAAAGGTTTTTCATTCAAAAATGGTGTAGCCATCAATCCGGTAGTGAAAAAAGCGGAAGATCTCTCGGGTTCCGACCGTGCACGTTTTGAGAAAATGGACCCTAAAGAACAAAGAGAGATGCTGGCGGAAGCCTACAAATTTGAAAAACCGTGTCCCGAAGTAAATGTCACTCCGGAAGTCCGTCAGGAAGGTTATGAAGCATTTGTCACTACAGATGACCACCTGATGCATCTTACCGGTATTACCAAAGACCAGAACGGGACCAAATACTATATCACCAAAAATTCTTGGGGTACAGAACGCAATACATTTGGCGGTTATCTGAATATGTCCGAAAGCTATGTACGTGCCAAGACTATTTTCCTCATGGTGCATAAAGATGCTATTCCGGCTGCAATCAAACAGAAATTAGGAATTAAATAAAAAAGAAAAGAGCAGGCGTCCGTTTTTCTAAAATAGACGCCCGTTTTTTGAAAACAGATATCCGGAGTCCCAATACATACTTGTGTTTTCAAATGGACATCTATTTTTTAGTAAAAGATTCATAATAACTATGACGAAAAAGAACTTATTTACATTAGTCTTATGCTTATTCTGTTTCGGAACCACAACTCATGCGCAACGTATCCCCACATTGGAGGAGGCCGTATACGGAGGACTGATCAAGACAGAAGGCGGAAGTAACGTGAACTGGATGAAAGATGGAGAACGTTATTCCAAAATAGAGAAAAATGCCGAGGGAGCATACGAAGTCACTGCCTACAAAGCAAAGGACAATTCCAAAGAAGTGCTGATCCCTGCCAATATGCTTCTGAATCCGCAAACAGGAAAACCTATCTCTGTCCGCAATTTCGTATTCAGCGAGGATAACTCCAAAGTATTGATCTATACCAATACCCGTCGCGTATGGCGTTATGATACCCGCGGTGATTACTGGGTGCTTAATTTGAAAGACGGCAAACTGCAACAATTGGGCAAAAGCTTGCCGGAAGCTACCTTGATGTTCGCCAAGTTCTCGCCGGATGCCAGCCGGGTAGCATATGTCTCCAGAAACAACATTTATGTAGAGAGTCTGGTTGACGGGAAAATCAACCAACTAACTCAAGACGGAAATAATGAAATTGTAAACGGAACATTCGACTGGGTATACGAAGAAGAATTCAACTGCCGCGACGGTTTCCGCTGGAGTCCCGACGGGCAATACATAGCCTATTGGCAAAGCGATACCCAAGGTACGGGATGGTTTGATATCATCAATAATGTAGATTCCATTTATCCTAAAATCCAACGTTTTCCCTACCCTAAAGCCGGAACAGCAAACTCCGCTGTAAAAGTAGGCTATGTATCAGCCGACGGTGGAAACACCACTTGGCTGGCTCTTCCAGGTGATGCACGCAACCACTATATTCCACGTATGGAATTCATTCCGGGCTGCAACGAACTGTTCATCCAGCAAATGAACCGTGCCCAAAACACCAATAAAGTATGGATTGCGAAAATAGGTGAAAATACCCCCGTCAATATCTTTACCGATCAAGATGCCGCATGGTTGGAAACGAATGACAATGTGCGTTGGTTGAAAGGGAACAAGTATTTCACTTGGGAAAGCGAACGTGACGGATGGCGCCACCTGTATCGTGTAAGCCGTGATGGTAAAGAAATCAAGCCCATCACCCAAGGAGCTTTTGATTATATTCAAGAAGTAGGTGCGGATATGGATAAAGGTTTTGTGTACTTTATCGCCTCTCCCGACAACTTCACCCAGCGCTATCTCTACCGGGCACGTCTTTTCGGCAATGGAGAGGTAAAGCGGCTAAGTCCTGTTGACCAAAGCGGGCAACATCGTTATATCATGTCACCGTCCGGCAAATGGGCAGTCCATACATTCAGTAACTCGGAAACTCCCCCTGTAATCGACATGGTGTCTTTCCCTGCCCATAAAAGTATACGTCTGATTACTGACAATGCAAAAGCCAAGGAGCAATACAAAGCCTTGGGGCTGCAACCGAAAGAATTTGTAAAAACCCGTTCAGGAGAACTGGAACTGGATGCATGGATGATCAAACCCGTAAACTTTGATCCCAGCAAAAAATATCCGGTCATAATTGATGTCTATGGAGAACCTGCCAACGCCACCGTGCAGGATGTATGGAGCGGAGGAAGTTTATGGCACCAGTACTTGGCAAACCTGGGGTATATCATAGTCAGCATCGAGAACCGTGGTGCCAATGCACCCCGTGGACGCGAATGGCGCAAATGTATTTATGGAGAAGTCGGAACCTTTGCCAGTGAAGATCAGGCAAGAGGCATCCAAGACTTGGCACGTCAATACTCTTTCATTGACACCGCACGCATCGGTATCACCGGCTGGAGTGGCGGAGGCAGCCAGACGCTGAACAGTATGTTCCGTTATCCCGATGTTTTCCACACAGGTATTGCCATTGCTTTTGTGGCCGACCAGCGTCTGTATGACACGGTTTATCAAGAACGTTATATGAATACTCCTCAAAATAATCCGGAGGGTTACCGCAAAGGGTCTCCCATCTCGTATGCAGCAGGATTGAAAGGCAACTTGCTGTTAATTCACGGTACAGGAGATGACAATGTCCATTATCAGAATTGTGAAATGTTGGTCAATGAACTGGTACGGCACGGAAAAATCTTCTCACAGATTTCTTACCCGATGCGTTCCCATGGAATTTACGAAGGCGAGGGAACCAGCTTGCATCTGCGAAAGACAATGGCTGATTACTGGCTGAAAAACCTGCCTGCCGGAGGAAAATAAATATGCCAAAATTCCTGCTGATATGATTATACAGTCGGCCATTCTGAACATTAGTGAAACTTTTCATATACATAAAATGATTAGAGTCCAAATTTTTCACAAAAGTTCGGGATGGCAGACTGATAAACCGATTTCGTTTTAGCAAGCTTAGCACTAAACACATAAACTAAATGAAGAAAATACAACTATTCTTATTACAATTTCTGTTAATATCTATTACGCAGCACACCAATGCCCAACTCCCTGTCAAAACAGAATATACCGTTGAGATGGGAGGAACATCGGGTAAAGGAACCTACGCGCCGATGTGGCTTACTGCCAACAGGCAAGGTTTATCTTCTGCCAATACCGAAAATGGTTATTTACGGGCAGGGATTGCACATACAATGCCATTAAACCAACATTTCGGCTTCAGTGCAGGACTGGATTTGGCAACCGCCTACAATTTCACCTCCTCCTTCATCATCCAACAAGCCTATGCAGACCTCAGTTACCGATGGTTGAACCTGAGTATCGGCAGCAAAGAACGCTTGCCCGAGTTAAAGAATTCCAAGTTAAGCAGCGGAGGTATGGTAGAATCAAATAATGCCCGCCCCATTCCCCAAATACGCCTGGAAGTTCCCGATTATGTAGCCATACCAGGTACCCATAAATGGCTTCACTTGAAAGGACACATAGCCTATGGACGTTTTACTGATGACAAATGGCAGAAACATTTCACCTCCATAGGCAACCCATATACCATTGATGTACTTTACCACAGTAAATCGCTTTTCGCCAAAGTAGGAAACAAAGAACATTTTCCGGTAGAATTTGAAGGAGGAATACAAATGTCCGCCCAATTTGGCGGAGACCAATATATTGCAGGACAAAAAGAGCCTGTAATAGATATGCCTACCCGGTTTGTTGACTTTATGCGTGTATTGGTTCCTATGGCCGGAGATGATACCACACCCGAAGGCGAACAAGTAAACATCTACGGAAACCATGTCGGTAGCTGGAATTTTGCCGCAACAGCTTATCTTAACCGGTGGAAGGTAAAGATCTATTATGAACATTATTTCGACGACCACTCCCAAATGTTTTTCCAATACGGACGTTGGAAAGACGGACACATCGGACTGGAAATAACTTTTCCCAAAAACCGCTTCATTGATACTTTTGTATACGAAGGATTAGGAACAAAAGATCAAACCGGACCTATGCTGTATGATTCCTTTTGGGGGGAATTTGAAGAGCAAATCAGTGCTAAAGATAATTATTATAATCACTACCTCTATCAAGGATGGCAGCATTGGGGAATGGGAATAGGTAATCCTTTACTTCCCGGACCTATTTACAACAAGAACGGACAGATTACTTTTATCAGCAATCGTGTACTGGCACATCACATAGGATTCTGCGGTTCCCCCTATCAGTCGCTAAGTTATCGTATGCTGCTCTCCTACTCCCGCCATTGGGGTACTTATGATAATCCTCTGAATGAGATCAAGAAACAATTCAACTCTTTGTTTGAAGTAACTTATGCTCCACAACAACTGAAAGGATGGAGTTTCACTGTATCCGGAGCTATGGATCGCGGCAACTTACTTGGAAATAATTATGGTGGAATGCTGGTTATCCGCAAACAAGGAATTATCAAATCGGGCAATAAATAGAAATTTTAACTGTCAACCCAATCAACATATGAAACAAATATTATTATTCATACTCTTTATGCTGGGAATCAGCAGTTGTGACAAAGCTCCCATCAATGGCAAATTAGATGGCAGATGGCAATTAATGACTATAGAATATACTAATGGGAAAATAGAAGAATGTAACCGCATTTATTATAGTATCCAGTTACATTTGGTGGAAATCAGTGCCAAAGGTGGAAATGGAGGCACTCATATCGGACGTTTCTCTTATAAAGGAGATGAGGTAACCATGAGTGAATTCCGCCACCGGGGAGATGAAGAAAAACTAACGACACTGAATGAATTGAAACCTTTCGGACTTAATCAAGCTATTAATCATCTTAAGGTGGAAAAAGCAACAGGCAAGAAACTAATTCTGAAATCTGATTATGCACGCCTCACATTCAGAAAGTTCTAAAAAAATATACCACAGGCTATACAAACTGTCTGCCGATAAAATATCGGCAAAACAATTTATACGCTATAGCAGTGGCAAACCACTATACCGGATTTCTAGAAATCAATTTATCGGCAGAAATAAAACTGGTGCCACCACTCATGGAGCCGGCTTTACAAATATTGAAGCCGGCTTCATGAAACAAGTTCTTTACCTTCCTGTAGTCTGTGGTGAAATAAATTTATCTTCTAGGCTTGATATCCAATTTTACCGGCTTCAACATGTTTTCCGGACTTAGGATTGTATCCAACTCTTCCTTATTTAAAATACCATGTTCCAAGACCAGTTCATAAACACTTCTACCTGTTTCCAACGCTTCTTTTGCAATCTTTGTAGAGTTTTTATAACCAATAATCGGATTCAATGCGGTTACTACACCAATACTGTTATGCACTTCAATCTTGCAACGTTCCGCATTAGCAGTAATACCTTCTACACAACGTGTACGCAAGGTTTCAAAACCATTGATCATTAAATCTACAGATTCAAAACAACACTGTGCCATCACCGGTTCCATAGCATTCAGTTCCATTTGGGCAGCTTCGCCAGCCATAGTCACACATAGTTCGTTACCCATTACCTTATAACAAATCTGATTCATCACTTCAGGAATCACCGGATTCACCTTACCTGGCATTATAGAAGATCCCGGTTGCATAGCCGGAAGGTTGAATTCTCCTAAGCCACAACGCGGTCCGCTAGCCAGCAAACGTAAATCATTACATATTTTATTTACCTTTACGGCTATCCTTTTTAAAGCTGAAGCATAACCTACCAAGCAGGAAGTATCTGAAGTAGCTCCTACCAAATCTGACGACAATTTGAAATCAAAACCTGTAATTTCACACAATGCTTTCACACATTTTTCCGCATATCCCGGTTCCGCACAAATGCCTGTACCAATAGCGGTAGCACCCATATTTACTGTCAGGAAGTCTGCCGCAGCTTCATTCAAATGACGAATTTCATCTCTCAATATACTGGCAAAACCATTGAATGTCTGACCTAAAGTCATAGGAACGGCATCTTCCAGCTGAGTACGCCCCATTTTGATGATATGCGCAAACTCTTCTCCTTTCTTATGGAATGCACCAATCAGCGATTCCAAATAAGGCAGAAAACGAAGATGAGAATAATACATGCCAATATGGATTGCAGTGGGATAAGCATCATTCGTTGATTGCGAGCAGTTCACATGGTCATTAGGAGAGCAATATTGATACTCGCCACGTTTGTATCCCATAATCTCCAAAGCACGGTTAGCAATGACTTCATTAGCATTCATATTGGTAGAAGTACCGGCACCTCCCTGAATCATGTCTACCGGGAATTGCTCATGATGCTCACCATTTAAGATTTCCTGACACGCCAACACTATGGCATCTTTTTGTTCTTTAGTCAATAAACCTAACTCATAGTTAGCCATTGCAGCTGCCATTTTCGTAATGGCAAGACCGTTGATAAACAACGGATATTCATTTAGATGAAATTTACTTATTGGGAAATTTTCTATGCCTCTTAGAGTCTGCACACCATACAATGCACTGGCCGGAATTTCGCGGGCACCAATTAAATCACTTTCTACTCGGGTTTCTTCTGTAAGTTTTGTTTCCATGATCAGGTTATTTATTAGTTTATCATTTCTTATTTTATACAGCAAAGGTATAAACTAACATTTTGATATCAAAATATAATCTGATATAATTTCAAAATATTATTTTATACTTATTTTTCGAGATAAAGCAGACAACAAACTTACATTATGAAAGTTCATTCAGTTAACAAAGTCTTATATCCTTTGAAGTTCATTCAAAAAACAGACATAAAAAAAGGCGTCCATTCAGAACGCCCTTATTCTATTTTTTAACTTCGGAACTCTTATTTAACCTTTATTCTATCAAAGCCTTCTCCAAATACACCAATGACAGCACTTTGTGATACAAATGCATTCGGATCTATATCTTTTATCAAACGGAATATAGTAGTAGACTCACGTTTTTTTGCCAGCACAAACATCATTTTCACACCCGCACCGGTATAACAACCTACTCCGTCAATGAACGTCACTCCTCGATGAAGGTCTTTATTTATGCGATGCCCTATTTCTTCATGCTTCTTAGAAATAATAAAGAATTGCACTGACTGACGGGCACTATTTACTACCTGATCCAAGACAAAGCTGGATATAAACAAGACAACATATCCATATACCACCTTCTCCCAATCATGCAATACAAAATAACTGGAAGAGATAATAACCAAATCACACATCAAAATAACCCGGCCCAAAGTAATATCACGATACTTATTGACAATAGCAGCTATAATATCCGTACCTCCTGTGCTACCATTGGCAGAAAAAGCGACACCAATACCACCTCCGCAGAAAAAGGCTCCCAAGACACAAGCCATGAAAGGTTGGTCATGTATTAAAGACTCTCCCCCGGTCAAATCCTGTATGATAGGCAGAATAGAACTCAGCACAAATACAGCATAGATGGTTTTCACACTAAACTTCCATCCCAAAATAACCAAAGAAAGTATCAACAATGCTCCGTTTATTCCCAAATAAGTGTACTGAACCGGCAAACCGGTAGCCCAATAAACAATAGAAGCAATACCTGGCACCGCACCCGAAGGAAGGTCATTAGGTAACAAAAAGACGGTCCATCCAATAGCATACATCAGCATACCAAGAGCAATCAACATATAATCCCTTAGTTCTCTGATAATCCGTTGCTTACGCGTCGTAATAAAGACTGAATCCATGTGAGTTTTCCTTTATAAAATCATATTGTCCGCAAAAGTACAAAAAGATTGAATCACTTGGCTTCAAAAGGTGACATTTTTTCAAGTAAAAAGTCCTGTTAGTCCGATTTATCAAAAACAACAGTGCCTTTCACCCTTTATTATTCTTTAGGATGTAAATACCAATCTTTATAATCCGCGCCAAAAGAATCTCTCCACTGTTTAAACTCGGGATAATAGGTAGTAATAGACACCTTCTCTGAAGGCCATCTAAATTCACTGTTACTGATATTTATAGCGAAAGGCATATTATCTTCTGCTATATAATACATTGGGATACCATTGGAGTCTTGACTCAAATCACTACCCGTACCACGTAAACTCTCATCAGCTACGCTTGTCGGCTTATAGCCTGACAAATGTACTTCATGAGAACGTTTATTCACAAAAATGAAAGAATTGTAAGGCGGATAAGCATCCATGTCGCTTACTTTATCATATTTTTTAAATCCGATCACTACAGTCACAGGCTTTTTGAGAACAGGCTTTATATCAGAAAAAAGTATTAATACAGGCTTTTCTATTCCCGGCTCAAAGTTTTTTCCGATCACATTACCTTCTTGACTCACCTGCACCAAATCTATATGCTCCTTCCCTACGTAATCCAACTGAAAACCAAACCCATTTGTATAAGTAGCACCATCATTCATCGGAGTAAAAGTAGTAGTGGTGCGCACCAATGCGTTAGAAGATTTATCTTTCACAACTGTACTGGAATAATATATCACAACATCATTCATATCGTAATCATTCTTATCAGGCCAATTGTCCTCATAAGCCAAAGACCCTTTGACTACATACGAAATTTCACCCTTATTTACTTCATCCGGTATATTAGGAGTAGGTTCTACAGAAGAAGAAGCAGACGCCATAATAGCAAACTGTACATCATTAAAACGCATGTCCACATTATCTTCCATAGCCATAAAGAAACAATTGTCCAGTTCCGGATCACTTAACAAAACTGAACGTTGCTCTTTATTATCGTTATATGCAGGATTAGAATAACGAGGAAAAACACCCTTTTCTTTTCCAAATCCCATTCCCAATAAAATCCATCCAATATGAGTACCTTGGGGAAATTCATCTTCATACTTGCTTTGTTCCTTATTCCAATATTTTAGTTTTATTTGCTCACCGACTAAAGATTTAGGAGCATTCCTACTGGAACGTGGAATCAGGATGGTCTTTTTTATGGTAGCTATGTCCACAGACTCTCCTTCTTTATAAGTATAATAAGCAACCATATCCTCCCACGCAGTAGACGAGAAATCAAAATAAGTCGCAACCAAACCTGTAGATTTAGTTATTACCATATCATTACTCCCTGAAGTACGTAGTTCCGGAAACCTTTCCAGCAAATTACGATTATCTACTACTATAGAACGGCTTAAATTACTGCATCTCTCTAAAAAAGCACCGGGTATATCCAACTTTTCAGGCAACAAATAATCAGGAACCCCATTTTCATTCCAATTACCCAATACATCATATCCGTCAGGATAACTCACTCCTCCCATTACCGCTCTAGAATGCCCGTTGGCAGACAGTTGTGCCTTATAATCAACATAATTAAAGGTTAGTCCGTCAGATAGAAATTCCAATTCAACAGGTGATACGACCAACACATTATCAGTTACCAACCATACCTTTTTCAAATAAGCCGGCAAAGATACTTTTGAAAAAAACCTACCATTCATATCAGTCGAAGCGGCATAAATGGGATTTATATCTTTAAATTCCCAAGTATTTCCAACTAATTCCATAGGATATTCATCATACAGATAAAAAGCAGTCTGTACTTTCATGCCATAATCAATGATAAGTTGACTATTACGGACAGTAGTAAAATCAAAAAAATCGCCTTTATTGATTTTTTCCTCCTCTTCTTCCTCTTCCCCCGTATATATATCATGCATATTACGCAAGCAAGACACAAAGAAAACTGATAAGCAGATGATCCAAAATTTTGTTTTCATAAAGTAGTGCGTGATTATTTTCGACAAATATAGCCATAAATAACTAAAAAACAACTAAATAGTCAGAAAAAAAACTGTCCCCCGACTCACGTCGGAGAACAGCCACAACACAAACACAAAATAAAACACGACAAAACTACTATGCAATTTTTTAGCCTGCTCTATGTTTTGAGTAACATAACTACCGCCAATCAGGTATTCACATATCCAAGAGGGGTTTCAGGTTATTTGCATCTATAAAACGCCACACTAGCGTCCTTTGTTCATCGGTCTTTCTAAAAATATCTTAATTCTTATTGAATTCCTCTTTCTCTTAGTTTCAGCTGCCAGTTCCAAGCCGAACGTAGAGTGTCCTCCAAATTGGCTTCTGCCTTCCATCCCAACTCCTTATTAGCAAAATCAGGATTAGCCCATACCTTCTCAATATCTCCGGCACGACGACCCACGATCTGATAATTAAGTTTCACACCGGTAGCTTTTTCAAACGTATTGATCAGTTCCAATACAGAAACGCCTTTACCCGTTCCAATATTAAAGACTTCCACCTTCTCCTTCTGCTTGTTATTCAAAATGCGATCCATTGCGATAACGTGAGCCTTCGCCAAATCCACTACATATATATAGTCACGGATGCAAGAACCGTCCGGTGTATCATAATCATCCCCGAACACACTCAGTTTTTCACGAATACCCATCGCTGTCTGAGTAACATAAGGTAGCAAATTTTGTGGAACCCCATTAGGTAATTCACCTATTAATGCAGTGGGATGTGCGCCAATAGGATTAAAGTAACGCAACATAATAGCATTGATAGGCGATCCCGAAGCAACTGTATCACGAATAATTTCTTCATTGATCTGTTTTGTATTACCGTACGGAGACTCAGCCTTCTTAATCGGAGCCTCTTCCGTTACAGGAAGAACATCGGGCTGACCATACACCGTACATGATGATGAAAAAATAATACCTTCTACTCCATGTTTCGGCATTAATTCCAACAGGTTAATCAATGAAACCAAGTTATTGCGATAATACAACAACGGTTTTTGTACCGATTCACCCACAGCCTTGCTAGCCGCAAAATGAATAATACCTTTTATACCCGGATATTTAGTAAACAGCTTATCCATTCCCTCAAGATCCAAGCAATCCAACTTTTCAAATGCAGGACGGATTCCTGAAACCTTTTCTATATTATCTACCACATCGGCGCTTGAGTTGGACAAATTGTCCACAATCACTACGTCGTAACCGCTATTTTGCAGCTCTACTACCGTATGAGAACCGATGTAGCCGGTTCCTCCTGTTACTAAAATTCTTTCTTTCATAATACTTAATATTCTGTCGTTTTCTAATAGGTTCAAAACAACTTCGACGGGTAGATCTCTTTTCGTATCATATCATTGATACGAAGCAGGACTTGTATCTTGTCATCATGCGATACCAATCCCATCCATCTGGCAGGTGTCTCAATCACTTTCACCCTGACTCCGTCAGCAATACGCTCATTCATAAAAGCCGGAATAGAATAATGGGCTTTCATATCCATTCCATTCTCATCTATGAACTTATCGAACGCCTTCTTCATCTCACCGAATACCTGCGGAGTAAATCCCCACATATTCATTGAAACCAAGCTGTTGTCATCCAAAGCCACCCATTTATGTAATTCATTAGGATACATCGGATTTCCACTTATCCGTTCTACTCCTACACGGTCTGTAACGGACAACAGATATCCTTTTTCATCCACTTCACAAATACCACGGGTAACCCCTCCGCTTTCCGCCAATACATTTCTCAGCCTGTAGCAAATATTGAAACTATGGTAGTCAGCTTCTCCCAACATCACCAGATTATTATATAACAATTCAAAACTTTCTCTTTGGTAAAAGTTCACGGCATTTATCACACCGAATGGAGAGTCAATCAACTCTTCTCCCATCAGAACAGCTCTTACCGAACCGTACAGTGCTTTGCGCTTCGGATTACGCTTTTCTTCAGGAATCGTTTCCACATCCTGATAAACATACTCCACTTCTACCACATGTTCGTATTTGCCTGATACCAGTTTCTTGAATTCTTGTTCAAAATGTCTGCTTATGACAAATACGATCTTATTAAATCCGACTCTTACGGCATCATATATGGAAAAATCTAATATTGTTTCGCCATTAGGACCTATTCCCTCCAGCTGTTTCAATCCACCATATTTATTCCCCATAGTGGCCGCGAGTACAATCAAGGTCATAGCCATTTAATCTCTCTATTAATTCTAATGCAAAAATAAGCATAAAAATTGAATTTACGGACAAGAACAATGGATTTCTTTCTAATAAAAAAGTCCGAAGCTGTGCTCCGGACTTCTGAATCGGTTTATTTTAACGATGAAGTGAATTTATTCTATTCCAAACAAAACACCCAAGCCTTTGTCTACACCTGAAAATCCCATGAATGCCATTGCCAGCAGACCGGCAGTAACCAATGCGATAGCCATTCCCTGCATTCCTTTAGGTATATTCACCAAACTTAATTGTTCACGGATACCTGCAAACAACACCATAGCCAAAGCAAAACCAAGAGCTGTAGAGAAGGCATAAACCACCCCCGTCAACAAATCAAAGTCTTTCTGGATTACCAAAATAGCCACACCCAGAATACAGCAGTTAGTAGTAATCAACGGAAGAAAGACTCCTAATGCCTGATAAAGGGCGGGAGATACCTTCTTCAAAATAATTTCCACCATCTGTACCAATGCTGCAATGACAAGGATAAATGCAATGGTCTGCAAATATTCCAACCCGAAAGCATCGAGCACGAATTTCTGGATAAGATAGGTAACAATGGTAGCGATGGTAAGCACGAATGCAACAGCCGCTCCCATACCCGTAGCTGTCTCAACTTTCTTGGATACACCGAGGAATGGACAAATACCCAAGAATTGTGACAACACAATGTTGTTCACAAATATAGCGGTGATAAATATCAATATATATTCCATTTTCTTACTTTTTACGGGTTATGCTTTCTTCAGTTTATTCACAATCGCAATAAGGTAACCCAATGCAATGAAGGCTCCCGGTGCGAGAACGAAAATCAACATTCCGTATTGCTCCGGCATAATAGCGATATCAAACAATTTACCTGTACCAAGGAACTCACGTACACCACCAAGGATGGTCAATGCAAGTGTAAATCCTAGTCCCATACCCAATCCGTCAAAGAATGAAGGAACAGGACCGTTCTTTGCGGCAAACGCTTCGGCGCGTCCCAGCAAAATACAGTTTACCACAATCAACGGAATAAACAATCCCAAAGTAGCATACAGCGCCGGCACATATGCCTGCATAATCATCTGCAACAAGGTTACAAATGATGCTATAACCACAATGAATGCAGGAATACGCACCATATCAGGAATCAGATTCTTGATAGATGAAATTACCACATTCGAACAAATCAACACAAACATGGTTGCCAGTCCCATACCCATACCATTGATGGCAGAAGAAGTGGTTCCCAATGTAGGACACATACCCAAAAGGAGTACAAACGTAGGATTCTCTTTGACAATCCCGTTCATCAATACTTTAAAATTATTCATAGTCTGCTCCTTCCTTATTTTTTGTTTTTACAATCTTGCTTTGGGCATTCTGCTTTTTTACAGTCCGCCTTGTCGCAGTTAGCAGGATCACATTTACCACCACAAGCAGCTTTGCAGGCAGCAGAGTCACAGGCTTGTCCGCAACAATCCTGAGTTCCCTCACATTGTGCCTTAGCTGCTTTGGGGTCATCGGCAGCAGTTTCAGACACCTGCTGTGTCGCACCGCTGGAACCATCCACATTTTGGCCACTATATGCCGCATAAGCATTATTCACAGCTTTCAGAAAAGCACGTGTCGTGATAGTAGAAGCAGTGATTGCATCTATCTGACCGCCATCTTTATTTACAACCAATGCTTTCTGTCCCGGATTCATACCAGTAATATCGCCTTTGCCGCCTTTCTTAAACCAATCGGCTGCCTTTGATCCCAGTCCCGGAGTTTCTGCATGACTCAACAAAGAATAGTCTATAATATTACCCTCTTTATCGAAACCTACCAATACATTCAACGCACCACCAAAACCATTTGCAGAAGACTCTACGGCTGCACCAATAAATTCTCCTCCTTTGGTTGCTTTATATATCTTATAAGTAACGCCTTCCAATTCTATGGTTTCAGGAGCTTCGGCAGGATTATTGTCAAATCCCGGAACTACGATAGCAATGGCATCACTCAAAGCCTTGGCATTAGCCTGTGCAATGGGTTCCTTTGTCAACTCATTCACATAACCCAGCAATGCTCCGGCTACCACGGTTACGCCTGTCAGCACGATAACCATGTTTTTCAAAGATGATTCTAGTTTTTTCATTTCTTCACGACCTCCCCGAATCTTTTAGGTTTACAATAAGTATTGATTAACGGAGTGAATGCGTTCATAATGAATATAGCGAAAGACATACCTTCGGGATATGCACCGAACAAACGGATAACCACCGTCAGGAAACCGATAGCCACACCGTAAATAATCATACCTTTATGAGTCATAGGCGAAGTAACATAGTCGGTTGCCATGAAAATAGCTCCCAACATCAAACCACCTGTAAACAAGTGAGCCAACGGAGATGCGTAAGCAACCGGATCAACCAAATGCATCAGCCCGGAAAATACAAATACTGTCACCAGAATAGATACAGGAATATGCCAGGAAATAATCTTTTTCCATAGCATATATCCCAGACCAAGCAATAAAGCCAATGCACTCACCTCACCTAGTGAACCCGGGTTATTACCCAGAAACAGACTTAATGTATCGGGCAACTGACCTAAAGCATTTGCATCACCCTTTACAGCCATTTTCATCAATGCCAGCGGAGTAGCACCGGTTTCAGCATCGGTATAACTTCCCCATTGTTGAACCAACGGCCATGAAGTCATCTGCACAGGAAAAGAAATCAGCAGGAAGATACGACCTACCAGCGCGGGATTGAAAGGATTACAACCCAATCCGCCGAAAGTCATCTTGCCCACACCGATTGCCACCAACGCACCGATGATAATAATCCAAAGCGGCAAGTTGGAAGGCAGATTGAATGCCAGCAACACACCGGTTATAATAGCCGAACCATCACAGATGGTAGAGCGTTCTCTCTTCAAAATAAACTTGGTAATCGCCCATTCGAAGAATACACAGGCGGCAACCGAGGTCAAGGTCACCACCACGGCGCCCAGTCCGAACATATAAAATGACACCAGCAACGCAGGTATCAACGCAATGAGTACACCATACATATTCTTCTGTATGCTGTCACCGCTATGAACGTGAGGCGATAATGATACTATTAATTTATTAGCCATACTATTTTGTCGAATTATTTTTTAGCATTACGTGCACGGATGATACCGCCTACTGTGCCCTTACCCAAACGGATATAGTCCAGCAAATAACGATGAGACGGACATGTAAACTGACACGAACCGCACTCGATGCACGACATTACATCTTCTTTTTCTACTCTCTCCCAGTCCTTATGAGCTGAAAGTGTCGCCAACAAGAAAGGCTCCAATCCCATAGGACACACACTGACGCACTTGGCACAGCGGATACAGGGCTGAGCTTCCGCACGGGCAGCTTCCTTATCATTCATAATCAGCACACCCGAACTACCTTTACAAATGGGAACTTCCGTATTAACCAGTGCTTTACCCATCATCGGACCGCCACCTATCACTTTTCCCGTATCTTCGGGCAAACCGCCAGCCGCATCAATCAGCTGGCTCATCGGGGTACCCATACGGGTGAGGAAGTTGGAGGGATTCTTGACAGACTTACCCGTAACAGTCACGATACGTTCAAACAAAGGTTTGTTTTTCTGAACGGCTTCATAAACGGCAAATGCAGTACCTACATTCTGAACTACCGCACCCACATTGATAGGAATAGCGGGAGGAGCAGGAACCTGGCGACCGATCACAGCATCTATCAACTGTTTCTCACCACCTTGCGGATATTTCACCTGCAAAGGAACTACCTTTATACCGGGATACTGAGCAGCCTTTTCAGTCATCAACTTAATAGCATCCGGTTTATTATTTTCAATACCGATATATCCCTTGGTCACTTTTGCAGCTTTCATCAGGATGCTTACCCCCACCAGTACTTCGTCTGCCTTTTCCAGCATCAAACGATGGTCGGCAGTGAGGTAAGGCTCACACTCTACAGCATTGATAATTACACATTCCGCCTTGCAGCCCGGAGGAGGAGAAAGTTTCACATGAGTAGGGAAACAAGCACCGCCCATACCTACTACACCTGCATTTTTCACTTTAGCAACGATTTCTTCGGGTGTGAGAGCACACTCTTTCACCAATGTCGAACTGCGGTCTATTGATTCTTCCCATTCGTCACCATCCACATCGATAAAGATAGCCGGCTTGCGGTAACCGCTAGCATCGATTACGGCGTCTACCTTGTTCACTTTACCGGATACAGACGAGAAGATGGCTGCTGAAACAAAGCCACCCGCCTCAGCAATCTTCGTACCTACCTTCACCACATCGCCTTTTTTCACGATGGCAGTAGCAGGAGCACCGATATGCTGTGACAAAGGAAATACCGCTTGCTTAGGAAGTGCAAGTGTTTCAATGGCTTTGCCTGCTGACAATTTATTTTCTGCTGGATGTACTCCACCAATTCTAAATGTCTTCACTGTTATATCTTTTTAATTTTTACTTACTTTGAATTTTGATTATGCTTCCGTTTTCGGAGCCTCAGCTTTCACCGCTTCCGCTTTCGGAGTTTCCACCTTTGAAGCCTCTACTTTTACAGCAGGTTTTGCAGCAGCCTCACCAGCCGGCACTTCTACTTTCGGTTTACGTGGCGGGAAATTGATAGCTTGGATAGCCCCTTTCGGACATTCCGATTCGCATTTACGGCAAGACTTACACTTAGCCGGATCAATGTATGCCAAATTATTTTCCAACGTAATGGCTTCGAACGGACACACTTTCACACACTTTCCACAACCAATACAACTAGCCTTGCAAGCTTTGTTGGCAACAGCTCCCTTATCCTTGTTCACACACATCACCACTACGCGGCGGTTGTTCTTTCCTTTCGGACGAATTTCAATGATCTTACGCGGACAAGCTTTGCTGCAAGCCCCACAAGCTGTACATTTTTCTTCGTCCACTTCCGGAAGACCGGTTTCAGGATTCATGTGAATAGCATCAAACTGACACGCTTCCACACAATCACCACAACCCAGACAACCGAATGTACAACCCGTCTCACCACCTGAAGTGGCATGAGCGATGGCACACGATTTAGCTCCGTCGTACAGAGCAGTACGAGGGCGATTTTCACAACTACCGTTACATCTTACCACCGCAACTTTCGGTTCAGCAGCAACGGCTTCCAATCCCAAAATGGCAGCTACTTTCTCCATTACCGGAGCACCACCAACCGGACATAACTTACCCTCCAGTGAACCGGCATCGGCAGCCTTCACGCAGGCACCGGCAAAACCAGAGCAACCGGGATAACCACATCCACCGCAATTCGCCTGAGGAAGCACTTCGCTCACCTTGGCAATCCGCGGATCTTCATACACAGCAAACTTCTTAGAAGCGGCATACAAGATTACCGCGGCAATCAAGCCAATCGCTCCCAACGAAATTACTGCAACCAGAATTAAATCCATAAATTTTAGTTAGTTATTTATTAATTATTTTTTATTGGTTCAAGCGTAAATGAAAACTTCTTGCTCAACTTATTCCTGCATACATATATAATAAGGTAATACGGAAGCAAGGCTGACAAAGCAACAAGCGCCGACCTTAACTCATCCCCCCCCGTAAGACGCATGGAAATAAATAAAGTAATCAGCAATACCAAGAAAGGGATACCAAAAGCCAGCAATACGGCTTGCATCCCCATGGAAGTAGTACCATAAATCATCACCTCCTCACCTATGCGGTAAGAAGATGCCTTCATGTCAAAAACATCAATCAGTTTCTCTTTACTTTCAGATGCATTGCAATGCCCTTTCACACTACAAGCCGAACAGGCAGAAGTTTGTACGATTCTCACCCGCACGTGAGAACCTTCAATGTTTTCCACAATACCACGATGTTTGATTATATCGGTCATTTTTGCAAACTCTACATTACAAAACTGCGACAAATGTACGACTTTAATTGGATTCTAAGAAGTATAAAATGATATTTTCACTATAAAAATCGATTTTTTGTGTGGAGAAATTAAAATTAGAAGCAAGAAAAGGAAGAAATATTTAATTTTCCTCCTTTCTACTTGTAAGGTATATAATTTATTTCATTATCACATAGCCTGCATCCAACAGTTTTTGACGAATGGATGCTATATGTTCCTCGTTTCTGGTTTCCATAACGACACGAAGGGCACATCCGGTGACATCTGCACTCTCACTATTTCGCTCATGATGTACAGAAATTACATTTCCTCCCTGCTCTGCAACAATTTTGCTGACTCCCAACAGCTGCCCCGGCTTGTCTATCAAGTCCAAAGTTACTGCATAGGTACGTCCCGACTTCGCCATACCGCGACTGATGACACGGCTCAATATCGTCACATCAATATTGCCTCCGGACACCAGGCAGACAGTTTTCTTACCCTTTACCGGTACTTTATTGAACATGGCTGCGGCAACGGACACAGCTCCCGCCCCCTCTGCAACAATCCGCTGGCGTTCTATCAATGCCAGAATAGCTGCGGCAATCTCGTCCTCAGTCACAGTTACAACTCCGTCCACATACTGATTTACCAAGTCAAAAGTATTTGTTCCCGGCTCTTTCACCGCGATTCCATCGGCAAAAGTGGAAACAGAGTGAAGACGCTCAATACGCGAATGAAGAATAGAATTTGCCATACTGGCCGCACCCAACGCCTGTACGCCATATACCTTGACAGATGGTTTCAAAGCCTTCAACGCATAAGCCACTCCCGAAATCAGTCCTCCCCCACCAATGGGAACAATGACTACCTCCACATCCGGCATTTCCTCCAATAATTCCAAACCGATAGTACCTTGTCCGGCTATCACGTTCTCGTCATCAAAGGGATGAACAAAAGTATATCCCTTTTCATCACGCAATTGCAGGGCTTTCTGATAAGCATCATCATAGACTCCCGGAACCAAACAAACTTCCGCCCCATAATGCTTCGTAGCCTCAACTTTAGATATAGGCGCTCCTTCCGGAAGACAAATCAACGACTTGATACCGCACTTAGTGGCAGCCAATGCCACCCCTTGCGCATGATTACCGGCAGAACAGGCTATCACGCCTCTCGCCTTTTCTTCATCGGACAATTGGGAAATCTTGTAATAAGCACCACGCACTTTAAACGATCCTGTGAGTTGCAGGTTTTCGGGCTTCAGATAAACTGTACTCTCAGGATTTATCTGAGGAGCATAAATCAAATCAGTGCGACGGACAACCTCTTTCAGGACATGAGCCGCTTTGTATATTGCATCTAATTGTAGCATAGGTATAACACTCTTGTTTTTAAATTGGGTGCAAAGCTACAAATAAAATTGATTCCTTACACTCACATACAACGTAAAATTGTATTCTTTTCTCTTTGTTCTCCTTTTCACTTGTCGACAGAGTTCACACTCAAGGAAATATGTAAAAGCCCCGGCAGCACTATCGTTTTCATTTTGACACTCCTTATCTGCTGTCTTATCTGGATTTCGATATAATCTGTTTTTCACTTTTACTCTCGGCCACCTCTACCAGATAAACACTGGCACAAATAAGAACAATCGCCGCCAACTGCGTCCATGAGAAGCGATCCTGCCCCAAAACAAAAGAAGTCACCGTAGCAACAATCAATATTAAATACCCGTAAATGGCTACTAATGTCGTTTTCAGATATTTCAGCCCGAGAGGAAGTAATAAATAACTAATGGTGGTAGGAAATACCAAAACAAAAAGCAAGATCAACATAGGCGTAGAGAAAAGTGACATTTTCAGTATAGGAGCATCAAAACCATAAATCGTATTGACAACAACAGCCATAACAGCCGCCCCTAAAAAAGTATATTTTAACATCGTCATATCTCCCACTCCTTTTAACAGACGGTTACTGAAAACAAGATAGACGGCATAAACCAATGAACTGGCCAAACACATCAAATTACCTAACGGAGCATTGGAGGCAAGATCGTCACTAGGTTGTGTGGATATGCATAGAACAGCTCCTCCCAATCCCATTCCAATGCCAAGCACTTTCATCCAGGTTACTTTTTCCTTATAAAACAATACAGAGATAATGAATACCCATATAGGCTCCAAACTGACAAAAATAGAACTGGAAACCGGAGTAGTCTTACTGATACCCAACAAATAAAAAAACATATATCCATAAATACCTAAAGCCCCTAAAATAAAGAGCTGCCATTTCTGACGGATAGTGGAGTTTTCGGGCTTGCAAAATATATCAATAAGCCAAAAAGCGGCGGCCCCAAATACCAATCGGAAAGTAACCCCTGTCACAGGAGCTATCCACAAAGGTAAAAGATACTTCAGTGCGTTCATATTAAGGCCTCCCAACGCTTTGGAGACAACCATGCTAAGGTTTGCTTCAACTTGTCTATTCATACTTCATGCTGTTATGTTATTACGTGGGTATTTTTCTTATAAACTCAGTTTTTCCTGCTTCATCACAATAAACATCCCCATCAAGGCTACCATCAGATTAAGCCAGAAGGCAAAGGTTTGCGAATGAGAATGGAACAGATTCTGAAAAGCATCCACAATAAACGGACAAAGCAGTATGGCCACATAATTCATCGCCATGACAAAAGCAAGTGCCAACGTCACTTTGTGAGGAACCGCCACATCAGAAGTCTTATCATAAATCAACGGTTGGATAATACCGTATGAAAGCCCGTTCAGAATACATCCCAAAGCAATCAGTATTTCGGAACGACTAAGCAGAATAATCCCCATTCCACAGGCTATCATCAACAAACAAACCATATAGATACGACGGCCCAAGACCTGCACTATCTTATTCAGGACAAAACCCGGTGCCATAATAGCGAGAAAAAACAAAGATATCAAGATGCCTGCCCTACCACTGGACAGTCCATATTCTTCCATCAGGAAAGGCAGATTGAAACTAATAATAATCACCAGATAAGTAGCCAATCCGTAAAAAGCCATCAGCTTGACCAAAGCCTTGACATTAATTCCCCGCTTACCCATTTCCCTGGCAGTATCGGCTGGAATATCATCAGAGGAATGATAATTGGAGAGATCTTTTTTCAGATAACGAGTAAGGAAAACGGACACAAAAGGAAACAGATAGACCAAAAACGGCAAATGCCAGTTCACTTCTGCCAGATATCCTGTCAGTGTAGTGGCAAGCACCAGCGTGATATTGGTGATGGCAGAACTGTAACCAAATTGCTTTGTACGGTAACTTCCCACAAAATAACGGGATATCAATCCGGTAGAAAGCGGAACAATCAATCCCGACCCCATCCCCAACATGGCGCTGACGGCTATCAACTGCCACATTTTATCAGAAAGCAGATAAAGAATACCACTCGCCCCGAAAAGAGCCAGCCCTATCTGCAACAACAAAAGGTTGTTCACTTTCTCTGTCAATTTACCTGATAACAAGATAAAGGGTATGATAAGAAGTGATGGCAACGAAGACAACATCTGGATCTCCAGATCTGTAGCAGAGGGAAATATTTTATTCAAATCTCCCAAAATGGGTGACACCGCCAGTCCCGGCAATGCATTGAGTGCCGAGATGGAAAATATACCTACTAACGTAATGAGGGGAATGGTCCCCTGCCCTGTTTGTACTTTCATAATGAAATCGGTTTAGATTGTGATAGAAACAAAGTGTAAAAGAATTGGTTCAAAGCCGGTTTATAATTGGTCAATGCAATCATGTGCCCATATGCTACTATGCCAATTGGCTGCGCTATGTTCCGCATGACACATTATCCCCCATAAATTAAAAAACATAAAATCAAGAAACTTTTCTCCAAACCTCCTGTTGAGGGAGAAAAACGCGGGAAACTCCCATGTTTTCCATTGTATTACTAATCTAAACTTTAAGTAAAATGAAAGAATGTAATTGTGATTTGAGAGACGGTGACGCAAAGACAGCCGTGTTTGGTTCAAACGAAATGCTACAGCCTGCCCCGGTAGATACCATCCCTATGGAACCTACCACCCCACAGATTGCTTATCAAATGGTAAAAGACGAAACATTCGCCCAAACCCAGCCACGCCTTAACCTGGCCACTTTCGTTACCACCTACATGGACGACTATGCCACCAAACTGATGAACGAAGCCATCAGCATCAACTACATTGATGAAACAGAATATCCTCGTATCGCAGTGATGAATGCCAAATGTATCAATATCATGGCTAATTTGTGGAATTCGCCCGAACAGGCAAAATGGAAAACCGGAGCACTGGCTATCGGCTCCAGCGAGGCTTGTATGCTGGGAGGAGTAGCCGCCTGGTTACGCTGGAAAGACAAACGTAAAGCTCAGGGGAAACCGACTGACAAGCCTAACTTTGTCATTTCAAGCGGTTTTCAGGTTGTTTGGGAAAAGTTCGCCCAACTTTGGCAAATTGAAATGCGCCAAGTACCTCTCACCTTGGACAAAACCACTCTGGACCCCGAAGAAGCACTGAAGATGTGTGACGAGAACACCATCTGCATCGTCCCCATCCAAGGTGTGACATGGACAGGTTTGAACGATGACGTGGAAGCGTTGGACAAAGCACTGGATGCCTACAACGCCAAAACCGGCTATGATATTCCTATCCATGTAGATGCTGCAACCGGCGGTTTCATCCTGCCGTTCCTCAATCCCGACACAAAATGGGACTTCCGCTTGAAATGGGTTCTCTCCATCAGCACTTCCGGCCACAAGTTCGGACTGGTTTATCCGGGACTGGGATGGGTAGTATGGAAAGACAAGAAATACCTTCCGGATGCCATGTCGTTCAGTGTCAATTATCTGGGTGCGAACATCACACAGGTTGGTTTGAACTTCAGCCGTCCCGCCGCACAGATTCTGGGACAGTACTACCAATTTATCCGTCTGGGATTCCAAGGATACAAAGCCATCCAATACAATTCCATGGAAATCACCAAGTACATCCACAGCGAAATAGCCAAGATGGCTCCGTTCGTAAATTACAGCGATGACGTAGTAAATCCTTTGTTCATCTGGTACATGAAACCCGAATATGCAAAGAATGCCAAATGGACTCTGTACGATTTGCAGGCTAAATTGCAGCAAAGCGGCTGGATGGTTCCTGCCTACACCTTGCCGGAAAATATCCAGAATTACGTAGTTATGCGTGTTGTGGTACGTCAGGGATTCAGCCGTGACATGGCGGATATGTTGTTGAACGACATCAAGAATGCCATCTGCGAGTTCGAGAAACTGGAATATCCCACTCCTACCCGCATCGCCCAAGACAAGAATATCGCTGTAAAAGGTACTGTGTTCACTCACAATGCCCATAGCAACGCCGCTAAAAAATAAGCATAGATAACAATAATGCAACCATCCGCCGTTAAGGTAGATGGTTACTTCAATCAAATTAATTTATGGAAAGAACTATAACTATCCAGCAAATAAAGGATGTTGCCCAGGAGGCTTACAATCTGTACAAGGACAATACAGACGGTAAGAACGCCGACTATATCCCTTATCTGGCAAATATTGATCCCAAACTGTTCGGGATCAGTATCTGTCTGATGAACGGAGAAATCATCCAACTGGGTGACTCTCAGTACCGTTTCGGTATCGAGTCCGTTTCCAAGGTGCTGACCGCCATCCTGGTACTCCGCCAATACGGTGCTCCCAAGGTGCTCGAAATGATTGGCGCCGATGCTACCGGACTGCCGTTCAACTCCATCATGGCCATCTTGTTGGAAAACGACCATCCGTCCACCCCATTGGTAAACGCCGGCGCCATCTCGGCCAACAGTATGGTGCAACCCGTAGGAAACAGCGATGCCAAGTGGAAAGCCATCGTAGACAATATGACCGAACTATGCGGAAGTACCCCGCAACTGATCGACGAACTGTACCGGTCAGAGTCGGCGACAAATTTCAACAACCGTTCCATCGCCTGGCTATTGAAAAATTATAACCGTATCTACGATGACCCCGATATGTCGCTCGACCTCTACACCCGCCAGTGTTCCATGGGCATCACTGCAGAACAGTTGTCCATCTGTGGAGCCACCATCGCCAACGAAGGATTGAACCCGAACACCAACAAGCAAGTGTTCGACAAAGCCCTCTCCCCGAAAATCACCTCCATGATAGCTACCGTAGGTTTCTATCAGCACACAGGCGACTGGCTTTACACTTCGGGAATTCCTGCCAAGACAGGCGTAGGAGGCGGTGTCATGGGCGTAATGCCGGGTGTCATGGGCATTGCAGCCTTCGCGCCTCCTCTGGATGACGCCGGCAACTCCGTGAAAGCACAGCTTGCCATCAAGCATATTATGAACAAACTGGGCATGAACGTATTCAATGGCCATCGCATCCACGTGCAATAATCCATTTCGTTCCCATAGGAAAACCGGTATTTCTCTCACTCCGAGAGGAGTACCGGCTTTTTAATTAAAAATTTTTCCCGCTAAAATTTCTCACACTCTTACATTATGCCTATCTTTGCACTGACAAATTCATCATATTATGAAGAACAAAGTCATCCGTAAAGAACCGGACCAATGACGAACTCACGCAGAGAAACCATTGGAGTTCCCTTGGCGGAATATTTGAAAGAGAAATGCTGGAACAGCCCAAAGCGCCCGATGACGTTGATTATGGAATTGAATTAACTATTAAATAACTTTATGAGTAACAAATCAAAAATCGAGATTTGCGCCAACTCCGTGGAAAGTGCTGTGAAGGCACAACAAGCCGGTGCTTATCGTGTAGAACTATGTGCAGGTATTCCGGAAGGCGGAACAACCCCGTCTTTTGGCGAAATCCGTATGGCACGCCAATTATTGAACCAAACAAAACTGCATGTCATTATCCGTCCCCGTGGCGGAGATTTCCTATATTCTCCTATTGAACAAGAAATCATGCTGCATGATATTAAAGTGGCACGCCAGCTGGGTGCGGACGGTGTGGTATTCGGCTGTCTTACCGCAGAAGGCTATGTCGATGTGCCTCTGATGCAGAAACTGATGAATGCGGTAGGCGAGATGAGTGTCACCTTCCACCGTGCTTTTGATATGTGCAGCAATCCCAAAGAGGCCTTGGAACAGATTATCGGACTGGGTATAGACCGGGTTCTTACTTCCGGACAGGAAGCTACCGCCGAAAAGGGAATCCCTCTTCTGAAAGAATTGGTGGAACAGGCCGACGGACGGATCATCATCATGCCGGGATGCGGTGTGAATGCCGGTAATATCCGTAAGATTGCCGAAGAAACCGGAACTTCGGAATTTCATTTCTCCGGACGGAGCAGCGTAGACAGCGGCATGATTTATCGTAACTCAAAAGTATCCATGGGAGGTACTGTAAAGATAGAAGAGTATCTGAAAGACGTTACCGATCCCGACAAAGTAAAAGCCGCCTTGTCCGAACTGGCATTGAAAGACGAAAACGACAAAGCACTGGAAAAGAAAAACAAAAGCCTCAACCCCAAGAAATCAAAGAAAGAGGATGACTGGGACGATGAGGACGATGACTTGGATGATGACAAGTAAACAACAGGTAAGCATAAACGCTATCAATATATTTAACGCGGATATTCAGTTTGCAAACTTGAATATCCGCGTTACTTTTTGTTTATACTGAATCCTACAGCTTATGTATCACCTTCATCAGCTGCTCACCCAGTCCGATGGTATATCCTTGTGACACGAATACCACCCGGTTAAAGGTATCCCCAATGATAAACATAGGCAGGATAGTCTTGTTAGACAACTTCATGCCTTCTGCAATCTGTTTCTGGATGGAACCGTCCACATCAATACCGTAAGTAATGGTAGCCGGTAATCCGGGGAATTCCTGCGGGCGGAACTTCTTGTACTGCTCCTCGTTGGGGAACAACAGCACGATTCCTCTGCCCCATTCATCAAACTCCTTACCCAATGCCGCAATATCACGCAAGGCATGGTTCGTAGGTTCTTGTCCGGCACCCAGTACGGCTACAATGTAGTAACCACGTCCTGTAGTGGCAAGAATAGACTTCAGTTCATCGCTATCTATCGGTTTATAAGTAGATTCCGAGTTGAAATTACCGATTACCTGAATATCATCCTTACTTTCACGCATCACCAAGTCCACCGTAGTCGTTTCCCCCGGCTTGATGGTAAAGAAAGTCAGCTGGGACAATACGCCGCCGTTGGCCAGACGAGTACCGGTCACCATCACATAATTGCCGGCATCCAGTGCCGTTCCGTTCTTCAACAGATTAGCCCAAGTAGCGCCGCCACCCATATCAATATCGCCTTCATCATAATTCAGCAATTTCAAGGTTCCGGCAGGAGTCAGTCTGGAAATAGAGAAATGAGAATAATACTTCGGGTCGGCCAAAGACTTGATCGGCGTATATCTGGCAATAAACTTGCCGGTAGGCGCACTGGCCTGTTCCATCGCCTCAAAGTTCACATCAACAGCACCTTCATCACCCATCAACTGCACTTTTCCGGTCACTTCGTCTATACGTGCAGGAATACCCATGCTGCGTGCCATGGAAACAAAGAAGATATCACGGCTGTGCGCATCGGCTGTACGGGCCTTCCACACCCCTTCCGGAGTAATCGGAGAACCGCCCAGATTGCAATCCTTGTCCACACGGATATTTTCGGCAACCCATGCAACCAGCTTCATCGGATCGGCAAGGTAAGCCTCACGCTCCTGTTCGGGCACTGCTTTCTCAAAGAATCCTTTGTACGGAGTAATCATTTCGTTGCTCACACGCGGATTACGCACAAATCTGCGGAAATAATCGGCATTGGCGCACAGATGTGAATTCATCATGTGGTCTATCAACACTTCGGAACTTACATCGCGAAGGTCTTTGGCGGAAATCTGCTGAAGCAGGTCAATGCCGCCCTTCTTTGACTTGTCCGAACGGAGACGGGCCATAAAGTCACGGATGGTTTCGTGGTTACCACGTGATGCCACCAGCAATTTGGCAACAACATCCTCATCCAACTGATACTCTTTAGCGAAATGACGGGCCGATTCATCCGTCATGAACGTAGCCACGTAGGCATTGCGGATAGAGTCCTCCAAGGCCATGCGGCGATTGTTCTCCGCACGTTGTTCGGGAGTCACTTCGGGCATATTGGCGCCTTCCACCGGAGGAATGATATCCATATCCAGTGTATAAGCCTCGCCGGCCGTCTTGTCCAGTTTCACGGTCAAGGCATTGTCTTTTCCGAAAGACAGTTTGGAGTAACCGAATTTTCCATCTTTGGAAGCCCATACCAGCATATCCCCTTTTCCGGCTGTCAGGAACGTCTTGCCGTCCGCATCCGTCTGTTTGGAAGCTACGGTATAAAATTCGGCATAGTTATACACCTTGAATTCCACTTTGGCATCAGCCACCGGTTTGCCATCCGCATCCACGATGGTCACATCGGCTTTTGCCGTAGGGGCATAATTGTCAATCACATTGATTTCCGTATACCGGGGAGTGCGGTACATCACTTCTTCCGGTCCGTTATAACGTCCGAACACCTTGGTGTGCATCAGCATACCCCGTGAAGCGGGAGCGTTGAACCAACCCAGATTCAGTACCGGTTCGGGTTCGCAAGCACCCAGGAAGTACCATTTGCCATCCACCCAGGCTTCCACCCAGGCATGATTATCATCGGTATGTGCCCAACGCGGCGTATATACCTGGCGGGCAGGGATGCCTACCGAACGCAAGGCGGCTACCGTGAACGTAGATTCCTCGCCGCAACGTCCGTAGGCTGTCTTTACGGAAGCCAGCGGACTACTGGTACGGGCATCAGAGGGAGTATAAATCACCTTCTCATGACACCAGTGGTTCACTTCCAGCACGGCATCATATAAAGAAAGGTTTTTCACTCTGTCCTTCAGTTCCTCGTAGAATACCTTACGGCTGTCGTCCAGATTCTCGTTGTTTACGCGGATGGGCAGTACAAAGTGGCGGAACTCGCGTTCGGGAACCACTTTTCCCCACGGCATCTCCTCACGCGCCTTGAAAGCGTAATCCACGTTTTCCAGATAGAATTCACCGGGATGATCCGCTATATCCGCCAAAGGCATATAGGCGTAAAGGAAAGTCATCGCCTCCTTCTGCTCATCGCTCATGGGTTGTTCGAATACCTGGAAGAGGTCACCTTGGGCCAGCGTATCACGCCGTGCCTCAAAATCCTGCTGAACAGCGGCACGTTCAGCCTCATCACTGATCAAATGTTTGTTGTTTGTACACGAGGCACACAGCATCAAGCCTATCCCCGCCGCACACAGAGCCAATAATTTCATCTTGTTGTTTATTTAGGTTAGCAATTTGTTATTGGCTACGAAGATAAGACTTTTTTCTTATTTTTGACGAAGTTCAAGCTATTATTTAGTATCCGCCGGCTCCGATTGTTGCGATTGATAATATTCCTCCTTCCGCTTGTTGGCCTGCTGCACCAGACTGGTGACGTATACCGTGAAAATGGGGAACATCATCATTCCCAGGGCGGCCAGCACCACCGACAGTATTTTCCCCGTAGGAGTGACGGCATAAATATTGCTCCCTACGGTAGTGACATCCATAAACGCCCACCACAGCGCACTCCAGTAGTCCGTCACCATAGGGTTCACCTTATGTTCCAGCACAAAGAAGATAAGGCTGGCAAAATACACGGTGGCCATCAGCATGGTGATGTACGAGGTAAACAACCCGGACGCTTTGCTGCCCGACAGCCAGCCCACCACGATGGCCAGCGCATACCCTCCCCTCAGCAAAGGGATAAAGCGCAGGAAATAACTGATTTCGGGCGAGAAAGTGATGTGATAGAAATCAATGATATTTAAATAAGGTATAGATACCAGCAGGAAAATAAAATGGCTGGTGAAGTATCTTCCTTTTTCTTTCGAGAGGAAAAACTCCAGCAGGAAATCGAACAGGAAAAACATGCATATCCAGAACTGAATCTTCAGATAAGAACCTTGATTCAGGAAAGGGATGTTATGAAAAGTATCTATCGAGATACTGATAACCAGAAAAAGGGACATCAACAGGATGAGTATATGCAAGATCCCGTAAATCCCCCTGCGGGAATAGATGAATGAGGAGAAAGCTGTTTTCATAAACGATACTGATTATATTGTTTTTTCTAGAAACACCCTTCCGGGTACGATTGTTTCATTCCGGATACCTTCCGGGTTAATAAACCTAAACGGATAAACATCATTTCCAGGGAGTTGTTATAAACTCCGTAAACAAAAAACATACATTTTTTAAAACCTAAACTTTATGGCAAACATTAGTAAATCAGTCAAGCTAGGGGTATTTACCCTCGCTATTATGAACGTGACTGCGGTAGTATCCCTGCGCGGACTGCCTGCTGAAGCCGAATACGGACTGAGTTCGGCATTTTATTATTTATTCGCGGCCATCGTCTTCCTGATACCTACCTCGTTGGTAGCGGCGGAACTGGCGGCCATGTTCCAGGACAAGCAAGGCGGTGTGTTCCGATGGGTGGGTGAAGCCTACGGAAAGAAATTCGGCTTCCTCGCCATCTTCCTGCAATGGGTGGAAAGCACCATCTGGTATCCCACCGTCCTGACTTTCGGAGCCGTGGCACTGGCATTTATCGGCATGAGTGACACCCATGATATGGCCTTGGCATCCAACCGCTATTACTCACTGGCGGTGGTCTTGATTATCTACTGGCTGGCCACCTTCATTTCACTGAAAGGCATGGGCTGGGTAGGCAAAGTGGCCAAAGTAGGCGGTATGGTAGGTACGATCATTCCTGCCGGCCTGCTGATGGTGCTGGCGGTGATTTACCTTGCTTCCGGCGGACAGAGCCAGATGAACTTTGACGGCAACTTCTTCCCCGACTTCAGCAACTTCGACAACCTGGTACTGGCTTCCAGCATCTTCCTGTTCTATGCCGGTATGGAAATGGGCGGTATCCACGTAAAAGACATGGAAAATCCTGCCAAGAACTATCCGAAAGCCGTATTCATCGGTGCGGCTATCACCGTGATCATCTTCGTGCTCGGCACCTTCGCACTGGGGATCATCATTCCCGAAAAGGACATCAACCTGACACAGAGTCTGCTGGTAGGCTTTGATAATTACTTCAAGTATGTCCATGCTTCGTGGTTGTCGCCTATCATCGCCGTGGCTTTGGCATTCGGTGTGCTGGCAGGCGTGTTGACCTGGGTGGCAGGTCCGTCCAAAGGTATCTTCGCAGTGGGCAAAGCAGGTTATCTGCCTCCCTTCTTCCAGAAGACCAACGCCAACGGCGTACAGAAAAACATTCTGCTGATCCAAGGCCTTGCCGTAACCTTGCTCAGCCTGCTGTTCGTTGTGATGCCTTCCGTACAGAGTTTCTACCAAATCCTGTCACAGCTCACCGTATTGCTTTACCTTATCATGTATCTGCTGATGTTCAGCGGCGCCATTTATCTGCGTTACAATATGAAAAAGGCCCCGCGCCCGTTCCGCATCGGCAGCAAAGGCAACGGACTGATGTGGCTCATCGGCGGTCTGGGTTTCTGTGGTTCACTACTGGCATTCGTGCTCAGCTTCATTCCGCCCAGCCAGATTGCGGTAGGCAGCAACACCGTATGGTTTGCCGTTTTGATTATCGGCTGCATCGTGGTAGTCGCAGCTCCGTTCATAATCTACGCATCGCGCAAACCGTCATGGGTAGACAAGGATACACAGTTCGAACCGTTCCACTGGGAAGAACAGGCCACAACGGCACAGACAGCGGCTCCGGTTTCCGGCGCGGCTAAAAGTTCCGCTTCAAGCGCCTCTACAAACGCTGCCGCCGGACCGGCCTCTCAAAGTACCCCGTCTCCGGAGCAACACAAATAACCCCCGCTGACGGGTTGGCCCATTCCTTTTTATCACAGGCAATTCCGGTTCCTTGAAAAGCAAGAAGCATGTTTTTCAAGAAGCCGGAATTGCTGTTTTCCACCAACCGGGATGGTTATTTCCCTCTCTCTTCCAATAATTTCCTGTAAATCATAGCCGGAATTAAAGAAACATTCCTATCTTTGTCCCCCGGTTCACTTAATAATCACGTTTGACATGAAGCATAAGGCCTTTTTCATTTTTATGACAGCCCTTCTTATAGGGAGTCCGCTTTATGCACAAAAATATAAAATAGCCCTTATCCATTCCTACCAGGAAGGGTACAGCGGTGCAGGCATTGTAAACAAACTGTTTGTCAAAGGACTGAAAGACCAGCAAATAGACTTCCAGCTGCGCACCTTTTATCTGGATTGCGAGAAATACGAATCCGTAGAAGAAGAGCGACGGATTTCCGAGTTTGCAGATTCCATCCGCTCATGGGGAGGAGATTTGATTGCCGTGCTCGATGATCAGGCAACCTACTCTGTCATGGCTTGCGGAAACCCGTATGTCAGGCAGGTTCCCGTCGTATTCAGCGGAGTGAATTATCCCAACCAAGAGTTGCTGGCACAATATCCCAACATTACGGGCTACATAGACAAACCCGATTACCTCACCACCTGCCGGATGATAGAACGCATCATGGGCAAAGTCCGCATCCACATCCTGAACGGGCGGACCGTGCTTGACCGCCTTATCTGGAAAGACCTGAGCGAACAATGCAAAGGATCGGAAATCACCCTCCACCAATGGAAAAGACAAGAGGCCCGGCCCGACAAGCTGAATATCCCCATCAGTGACAAAGATGATACCGAATATGAATCCCTGCACGAAAAGCTGAACGAATACAACCAATTGGACTCCACCGTCGTAGTCCGCCTGTCCAGTGATTCCGTAGCTGCCCGCGACCTGATGTGGCTGTCCAGCGGGGTCTTCCAATACTCCCTGTTCCTGTATACCAAACGGGACTATACCACCCTGCGCATCGGCAGCCTGTTCGACAATCCCGGATTCGAAACCATCAACGAAGGATTCGGGATAAAGGAATACATGCTGGGAGGTTATTTCGCCCCCATCGAAACACAGCTAAGCGACATGACCGCCGGCATCAAAGAAAGACTGCAAGGAAAGATACCCGTCCCGGCGGTAAAACAAATCGCCAAACAGTACCTGGTCAACTGGCAGGCCATGAAGAGATACCAGATCCCCCTTGAAAGCATTCCACCGGAATATACCATCATGTACAGGCCGTGGAGGGAAAAATACGCAACCCCCATCCTGATTCTTGAAAGCCTCCTGGTCTTCACACTCCTTTTGGGGATAGCCTACCTTATTTATATCTATACACTGGAAAAAGGACGCAAAAAAGAAGCCTTGCGCAACCTCAGGTTCGAACACGAAGCATTAACGCTTGCACTGGAGGGAGGAAATACCTACGCGTGGTGTTTCGACGGAAAGACCGCCGTGCTCGACCAAGCTTTCTGCGAACTGACCAACAGTTCCCAAAACCTGTTGGGAATAGAGGAAATAGCCCACTATGTACACCCCGACGAACAAGCCCGGTTCAGAAAAAACGTATCCAACATACTACACCGGCAACGAAGAACAGCCCAATACCGTTGCCAATTCAACGACACCGGTTACCAATGGTGGGAATTCAGATACAGCGTGTTGCAGAATAATGAACAAAATCCTATCATCACCGGACTTCTGGTAAACATTCAGGAGATCAAAGACAAGGAAGAAGAACTGATACGCGCCCGCAAACTGGCGGAACAGGCGGAACTGAAACAATCCTTCCTGGCCAACATGAGCCATGAAATCCGTACTCCGCTTAATGCCATCGTGGGATTCTCCAACCTGCTCACTACCGAGAAAAACATCTCGGAAGAAGAGAAAAAAGAGTTTGCCTCCATCATAGACAACAATACCAGACTCTTGTTGAAGCTGGTCAATGATGTGCTGGAACTATCCCGTATAGAATCCGGCAATATGTCCTTTCATTGCGAGGATTGCAGCGCGCATCATTTCGCCGAAACGGTCTATCAGACCCATCAGGTAATTATTCTCCCTCCAGTGGAATTCATCAAAGAATTTCCCGACGAGGATGTGACCATACACATAGACCGTATGCGCCTCACCCAAGTCATCACCAACTTTTTGGGAAACGCCAAGAAGTTCACCTCCCAAGGACACATCAAACTGGGCTATTTCTGCGACAAAGAGAAGAAGGAAATCCATATCTTTGTAGAAGATACCGGTGCGGGAATCCCTAAAGAAGAATTACAAATGATATTCGAGCGGTTCTACAAGCGGAATGAGTTTGTACAGGGTGTAGGGCTGGGACTCGCCATCAGCAAGGTCATTGTAGAAAAAATGAACGGACACATCGATGTGCAATCCGAGGTGAACAAGGGCAGCCGTTTCACCGCCGTACTGCCCTATCTGTAATTTTATTCCTGTGCAGGCTGTTTAGGCAGGGCGAACTGCAAGACCAGATACGCCAGCACACCCGCCAGCACCGTTCCCAGTATGACCCCCATCTTTGCCTGCGTCAGCAACACCGGCGAATCCCCGAAAGAGAGGTTGGCTATGAACAAAGAAACCGTAAAACCGATACCTCCCAAAAGACAGATACCTGTCAGGTTCACCCAGGTCATGCCTTTCAGCAGTCCGGCGAACCCCATCTTTATCACCAGCCAGGTAAAGAAATAAATGCCGGCAAACTTACCCGCCAGCAATCCCGCCAGCACCGCCCAGGTAGCCATCCCCACTTCCAGACCGCCATGATCCGCCGTGAGCGAGACACCCGCATTGGCAAAGGCGAACAAGGGAAGAATAATATAATTCACCATTCCATGCAGACTGTCTTCCAATGACTGCAAGGGAGAGATGACACGGTCCGAGGAAGACTCGATGCTTTTCAGCACATTGATCTGCATCTTGCTTAACACAACACTTTCCTTGTCACTGGCAGGAAAGACAGCAATGTTCTCGCGGATGCGGTTAATGTACTTACCTATCTTGTAATGAGGAGTGGCGGGAACCGTGAAGGCTGCGACAACTCCCGCAATGGTAGCGTGGATGCCGCTCTGCAAAAACAGATACCACATAATCACTCCCCAGAAAATATAAAACCAACGGTTGTGCACCCGGAAGAAATTCCCGCCGCAAAGTATCAGCAGGATACCCGCCGAAGCAATCAGGTAGTTCACCGACAGATGAGAGGTGTAAAAAAGGGCGATGACCAGAATGCCGCCGATATCATCGACCACAGCGAAAGCGGTCAGAAAGACTTTCAAGCTCAGCGGAACCCGCTTGCCGAACAGGCTGAGCACTCCCAGCGAAAAGGCGATATCCGTAGCCATCGGTATGGCCAGACCACTTTGGGCCGGAGTTCCCGCCGTCATGAAATAATAGATCAGCACCGGAACCAGCATACCGCCGCACGCCGCCACGATGGGCAAAAGCGCCTGCCGGAAACTGGACAACTCGCCCACCAGTATCTCACGCTTTATCTCCAGCCCCACACTGAAGAAAAAGACAGCCATCAAAGCATCGTTGATAAAAGTCATCAAGGTCATGTGATGCCCGTTATGACTGAAGAAATTAAATTCTCCTATCTGAAGATGCACCTCGTAATTCCAAAAGGAGGCATAAATATCCCCCCACGGAGAATTGGCCAGGAACATAGCCAGCAAGACTACCCCCATCAGCAACATCCCTCCATTAATATGATAGTGCGCCGCCCGCTGGAAGGAAAAGTTCAAGTTCAGAATTTTCAGTTTTTCCATATCAATTGAATTTAAGAGTTTGTGATAAATTGCCATCAAAACACAAGCCCTTCCTGTTATTGACTTTTTAATTTCAACTAACAGAAAGAGCCCGCTTATTGTTTGCTCCCCAGAGCTTGTTTATTCTTGAATTAATCCAGCTTCAGAACGGCCAGGAACGCCTTTTGCGGTACTTCCACATTACCGATCTGTTTCATTCGTTTCTTACCTCTTTTTTGTTTTTCCAACAATTTACGCTTACGGCTCACGTCACCGCCATAACACTTCGCGGTCACATCCTTGCGCACCGCCTTGATGGTTTCCCTTGAGATAATCTTCGCCCCGATAGCTGCCTGAATGGCAATATCAAACTGCTGGCGCGGAATCAGCTCTTTCAGTTTCTCACACATACGCTTGCCCAGGTTATAGGCATTGTCCACATGTGTCAGGGTAGAAAGCGCATCCACCGGCTCACCGTTCAACAAGATATCCAGCTTCACCAGTTTGGAAGGGCGGAAACCCGACTGATGGTAGTCAAAGGAAGCATATCCTTTCGAGATACTCTTCAGCTTGTCATAAAAGTCAATCACGATTTCACCCAGCGGCATCTTGTAGTGAATCTCCACCCGGTTGCCCGACACATAATTCTGCCGCACCAGTTCGCCGCGCTTGCCCAGACACAGTGTCATGATAGGGCCGATGTAATCGGTGGCGGTAATGATCGTGGCATCAATGAAAGGTTCCTCGATGTGGTCAATCAGCGTCGGATCGGGCATACCGCCGGGATTATGCACCTCGTTGGCATGTCCCTGCTTGTCATACACCATGTACGACACGTTGGGCACGGTCGTAATCACATTCATATCAAACTCGCGGTCCAGACGTTCCTGAACAATCTCCATGTGAAGCAATCCCAGAAAACCGCAACGGAATCCGAAGCCCAGAGCCAGTGAAGACTCCGGCTGGAAAGTCAGCGAGGCATCATTCAGCTGAAGTTTCTCCAGCGAAGCGCGGAGGTTCTCGTAATCTTCCGCCTCGATAGGATAAACCCCGGCAAACACCATCGGCTTCACTTCCTCGAATCCGGCAATCGCCTTTTCACACGGACGGGCGATGTGAGTGATGGTATCCCCCACCTTCACCTCGCGCGAGGTCTTGATGCCCGAAATGATATACCCCACATCTCCTGTGCGCAGTTCCGCACGGGGAATCATATCCATTTTCAGCACACCGATCTCATCTGCATCATACTCCTTGCCGGTATTGAAGAATTTTACCTTGTCCCCTTTGCGGATCACCCCGTTCTCTATTTTAAAATACGCGATGATCCCACGGAAAGAATTGAATACCGAGTCGAAAATCAAAGCCTGTAGCGGCGCCTCCTCGTCCCCCGTCGGGTGCGGGATACGTTCCACCACCGCCTTCAATATCTCCTCCACACCCATTCCGGTCTTGCCGGAGGCACGGATAATATCCTCATGTTTGCAGCCCAGCAGGTCGATGATTTCATCTTCCACCTCATCGGGCATGGCACTCGCCATATCACATTTGTTCAGCACGGGAATGATTTCCAGGTCATGCTCCAACGCCATGTACAGATTCGAGATAGTCTGCGCCTGCACTCCCTGCGAAGCGTCCACAATGAGCAGCGCCCCTTCACAGGCGGCTATGGAACGGGATACCTCGTATGAAAAGTCCACGTGTCCCGGAGTGTCAATCAGATTCAGTACATACTTCTCTCCCCCATACTCGTACTCCATCTGGATGGCATGGCTCTTGATCGTAATACCTCTCTCCTTTTCCAGGTCCATATCGTCAAGCATCTGCCCTTCGGTTACCTGGATGGTTTTTGTAAACTCCAACAAACGGTCGGCCAAGGTCGATTTCCCGTGGTCTATATGTGCTATAATGCAAAAATTACGGATATTCTTCATCTTCGTCACTTAAATTTCGCGCAAATATACAAAAACTCGCTCATATACGGATGAATTTTGCAGGAATAATACAAACCATCTGAAATCAAAACCAGAAGATTTGCCAACAATATTCATTCTTAAAAGTGGCCGTTCTTAAGTCCTTCCTCCAATTTTTCCATCCATTTATTAAAACGAGGACATTTGCCTCGAATATCATCTATATCCAGCGCCTCAAGAATCATCTCCCCGTCAGCAGTCTTCTCATACGGGAATATCCTCATCAATCGTTTGGAAGGAGCGGTATCCGCCCCTCCGTTTATATCTTCAGGGGTAGGATATGAATCTATTATCCGCTGCAATTCATCCAAGCTTTCCTGATCATCCACCACAACATTGAAACCGTCCATACTGGTATACATCAGGGATTCAATCTCATGCCGTTGGATATAAGGCAGAAAACAGGAAGCATCCATAAATTCCGTTACCTTTTCTTTTATCCCCTGCTCCATATCCGGCAGTCTCAAACTGTCTGTGGTATAGCCGGGAAAATCTGTAGGAAGTCTGAAAAAGTCAAGCAAGGTTGTGATTAACACGTTTTTTGTCGCAGCCACCCGTGAAACGTCATTCTTCAGATATTCAAAACCCACATTCCCACCTTTTTTATTCAATTTCCTGTTCGTTAAGATTTTCTGGGCATTCATAGGATTAGTAAATCCTTTCGAATACAAATAGGGAATTACACGCTTCTGAATAAAACTCACTTCCGTATCGCCTTCAACTATAAACACTACTCTTTTCATTCCCACTCAATTTAAAGGCTGCCCGCCAATGACATTCTTCTCCCATATTTCTCCCAAGCTGTAATCTTCCAGCCAATGCGCTAAATTCTCAGAATCAAGCCGGTTGAAAACAGTCGCGTTGTCTTTACGATCCACAACAATGATATCTTCCGGTTCAAAGTTATCCACCAAATTGACAGATTGAGTGGAGATAATTATCTGAGCTTCTCTGGAAGCTTTTTTGATCAAAGCAGCCAGTTTGTTGACCGCTACCGGATGTAGTCCGAGTTCCGGCTCGTCAATGATGACCGTCTTTGGCAGATCCGGCTGAAGCAACAACGTTGCCAGACAGATAAAACGCAGTGTTCCGTCTGATAACTGGTACGCATTAAAATACGTATCAACAGTTCCCTTCTGCTTCCACTCCAGCTGGATCAGCTGTTCGTTCAAGCGGTTGGGCATTAAACAGAATCCCTCAAAAAAAGGAGATACGGAAGCTACCGCCTTTTCTATACGTGTGAAATGTTTTGGATGCTTTTCTTTCAGATAATATAAGAATGCGGCAATGTTAGCCCCATTGTTCTTCAAGCTGACATTATCATCCATATTACATTTTCCTTTCATGGGGGAACGGTCTCCCGTATCATGGAAATGATACACCTCAAATTCGCGTAAGAAGCTGTTTACATAAAATGCCTGTCCGGTATGGTCGTTCTTAAATGAAGATTCCTGCTTGTTGACCTCGTGCAGTTGTTTGTGCCAGGATACCCCATTGTGATAAGCCGTATCAATACGCTCAATAAATAAAGAATCCTGAGCCTCTTTCATATTTACAATAAAACGATTATGAGCATCCTTACCGCGTTCCGCAAAAAACAAGTCAAAGGACAAATGATCAGTTTCTTTTTTTCCCATATACAACAAACTGTCGGAGCCGCCTTTGGTGAGAACATAATTCTGAAGATTCCGCTCGTACAGGTTATGTATAAGAGTAAAGGCAGAAATGAAATTGCTCTTTCCTATTCCATTCCCACCTATCAATATATTTATGGGAAACAGCTCTACAGTTTGTTCCTTTATTGATTTGTATCCTTCAATCGTTATTTTCTGTATCATCAAAATTTTGTTTACATTCTCAAACAACAATACAAAAGTAGCTTTTTTGCCTGAATACTACAATTTTGCCGGTTGCAAATCTCTTATTTTTCATTTCTTTTATAGATATCTCAGACTTCAACAAATATAGGAAAACTCGCCCGATTATGGATGGATTCAGGAAAAATAATGTAAACTATTGGGTTTTCAGGGAGATACGCAGCATTATTCCGCATTTGTAAACGTGTGCTTTGAAGCTGTTTTTTGAATAGTTAAGCGGAAAAATTGCTACCTATCCGTTGCCCATTCCAGTTGTATGGAGTTGTTTGAAAATCCTTTTTGCTCCGACCATAAAGAACGCAGTTTTATCATTTTGGCTTAGCGAAGGTACTTATTTTTTTTGAGATATGAAAAATATAGGTTCCGGAAGTCAATGGTGATAGCTTTGTCTATGTTTGACGATATTTTACATGCCGATGATTAACTCTGTCTCCGTTAATTTTGCAAACAATGGAACAGATTATGAATCAAACAGATGTAAAGGTTTCGTTCTACCTTAAAAAGAGCGAGGCGGATGCCAAGGGAAATTGTCCCGTAATGGCACGGCTTATTGTCGGCAAGTACTCTGAAACAGCATTCAGTGTTAAGCTTCGTGTGCCACAGTCTTTGTGGTTATCTGGACGTGCCTGTGGGAAAAGCGCTGCGGCCCGAGACATAAATAACAGGCTGGATGAAATACGTGCAGCTGCTTTCAGTATCTATGCGGAACAATCCGCAAACCGTGAAGTTGTTACTGCAGAAGAAGTAAAACACCAGCTTTTGGGAATGGCTTCGGAACAGGAAACCTTGTTAAGCTATTTCAGGCTTTTCATGAGAAATTTCGAGAAACGTGTTGGGATTAACCGGACGGAAAGCAGCTTGAACGGTTATCGAAATTCCTATGATCATCTGGTTCGTTTCTTACAGTCACAATACAAGTTGTCAGACATTCCTTTTGCAGCATTAGACCGTTCTTTCATTGAAAAATTCGATTTGCATTTGCGTACGGAATGTCATTTGGCTCCAGGAACGATTGTAAATCTTACTGTAAGGCTGAAAACAATTGTCGGAGAAGCGATTGCGGACGGTATCATTACAGCGTTTCCTTTTGTGGGTTATGAACCGACGCATCCGCAATCGGAACAAAAATATCTTACAACAGAGGAATTGAACAGAATCATGACCACCCCTTTGCATAGTCGCACCCTTTATCATGTACGGGATTTGTTTTTGTTTTCCTGCTATACTGGTATTCCTTATAGCGATATGTGTATGCTGACAAATGAGAATCTTTCCCTTGCTGAAGATGGCATTTGGTGGATTAGGAGTTCACGCAAGAAAACCGGTGTAGATTTTGAAATACCGCTTATGGAATTGCCGCTTCATATCATTGAAAAGTACCGGGATGTGGCTCCTGAGGGAAAGCTTCTTCCTATGTATTCCAACAGTTCGTTGAACCATTATTTGAAACAGATAGCCGTACTCTGTGGCATAGAACGCAAGCTGGTCTTCCACGTGGCCCGTCATACCTATGCGACCGAAATCACCCTTTCCCATGGTGTACCACTTGAAACGGTCAGCAAGATGTTGGGACACAGCAGAATTGGTACTACACAGCTTTATGCAAAGGTTACAGACAATAAGATAGATACAGATACAAAAGCATTGGATAAAAAAATTGCTGAGAGGTTTTCTGTAGTTATTTGATAATGGCAAAAAATAGGATTATGAAAAGAAATACTGATAATATGGAAATCAAACGTCGCAGTACATTTGCGATATTGTTTTATATAAACCGTACCAAAATCCGTAAAGACGGAACATGTCAGCTGCTGTGCAAGATAAGCATAGATGCCAAATGGGAACAGATAGGAACGAAAGTGTCTGTCAATCCTGCCGTTTGGAATCCGGAAAAGGGACGGGCTGACGGCCGCAGTGAGAATGCTATTACCGTCAACCGGGCCATTGATGATCTGACAAAAGAAATCAAGGAGCATTATAGGCGGATTAAGAACAGTCTGGGATTTATTACGGCAGAGCAGGTAAAGAATGCTGTGATGGGAGTCGGTCAGAAACCGCTAACTCTGCTGGCTCTTTTCAGAGAGCATAACGAGGAGTTCAAGAAGCGTATCGGGGTGGATCGGATAAAGGAAAGTTATGATTCCTACTTGCGCTCATATAAGCACCTTTCTGCTTTTGTGCAGGAAAAACGTGGTATAGAGGATGTTCTTTTACGGAATCTTGATCGTGTTTTTTATGATGACTTTGAACTGTTTCTCAGGACGAACAGGAACTTAAGTCCGAAGACAGTACATGAACACCTTTATAGACTGAAGAAGATGACTATGAGGGCTGTCAGTCAGGGAACAATACGCCGCGATCCTTACTGTCGTCTTCATCCGGAATTACCCAAACGGAAAAGTCGTCATCTGAAATTGGAAGATCTGAAGACACTGCTTACAACCCCGGTCGAGAAGCCACAGCTTCAGTTTGTCCGAGACATGTTCATTTTCTCCACCTTTACCGGACTTGCCTATGCAGATTTGAAAAGACTGACTGTTAATGATATTATACAATCTGAGGATGGTTCGTGGTGGATTCATATCCAACGTCAGAAAACAGGGACATTGTCTTCTGTACGGCTGTTGGATATTCCGTTGAAGATAATTGAAAAGTATCGGGAACAGCGTCATGATGACAAGGTTTTCAATTTATACAAGCGTGAGTATTTCATTATGCTTACCCGTAAGTTAGGTGAGGTATACGGTTTTGAACTCACATTCCATAAGGCGCGACACAATTTCGGAACTCATATAACTCTTTCAATGGGCATTCCAATTGAAACGGTCGGTAAAATGATGGGCCATATGCGAATTGAAACTACGCAGCTTTATGCTAAAGTCACCGACAAGAAAGTAGATGAAGACATGAAACGTCTGAAGGCAGCTGGTCTAAGCCAAACATCCGGCTTATATGAGGAGGATATTATAGTAAGGAAACAGAGACGAAAATCCCAAAGCCAGCTATCAGAAAATAAAGAAACGACCTTGTAACGAGGCCGTTTCTTTTGCATTGTTTCATACCCATCGCTGTTCTTCCCTGCATCTTTTATATGCGTCGTCAAGAACTTTCTGTATGTCTGACTCTTTGTAAAGGGCTTTTCCCTGCACAAGGTAGTAAGGTATCACACCGAGGGTCCGGTATTCCTGCAAGGTACGCCGGCTTACTTTCAACAGCTTTGAAAGTTCCTCGTCCGTGAGGAAATAATCACTGTGGAATGCGGGTCTCGGAGCCGTCCTTATTGCGTCTATCATACGCTCCATGTTTTCCAGCCCTTTGAAAATAGTATCAATCCGCTGGTCCTTTCTGTCTATAAGATCGTAACTCATGGCTTTCTTTTTTGTGGGTGATAACTTGATTCCAACATGTTTTGCACATCTTCCGGCTTGTAGAAGAACTTGTTCTTGACCCGGGTGAAAGGCAACAGCCCTTTCTCACGATATACCTGAAGCGTTCTCTTTGATATGCGGAGAATCCCGCATACCTCCTGATTGTCCATCCATTTTTTCAGTCCTGCATCTTTGGCCGGATTGCATATACCAGTGACTTTTTTCTCTATCATGCTGAATCGGACAACCAGTTCGTCAAATGTCCGTTTGTCTATACATATAATTTCCATACTGCCGTTTTGTTAGAATTGAATACCGAGTTCCTTTTTAATTTTTGCCGGAAGTACCTTTCCTTTCCTGCTCAGGAAGTCCTGGACTTCCGAAGCCTTGTAATAGGTACGTCCGTCAATCATGTAGTAGGTGACGAGTTTCTTCTGGCGGTAGCGTGCAAGTGTACGCTTGGTAACACCAAGGAGCTCGCACATATCCTGGTTGTCAAGCAGCTTGTCACCCTCAAGAGCGGCCGTCTGCCTGTTCATGCGGTTCAGCCTGTCATCTATCCTGTCAAACCGTTCCATTATCTGATGGAGCATCATCTGGAATGTCTCCCTGTTTATCTGTATCATAATGAATTCTGTTTTTAGTGTAATAATTCCATTTTTTACACCGTGTTGCGCAACAGGTTTCATTATGATATAGGCCAAAACATAGACCAACGGAACATATCGCCACATAAAAGCATGACAAGTCATTGAGTAATAGGAAAATAAAAAATCAGCCCCATAAAAATGAGACTGATGGAAGTATTGCAAATGCAATATGTTGCAATGCCTTATTGCAATGTCTTGCAATAAACCAGGCGACAAATTCCGTTTTTGAATGTTTTGGATTTTACGGTTTTCCACTCTCCACGTGGCAGATGTTTTGAGACGGATTTATGGTTCGGACGAGTGGAAGGAAACAGGAAAATGATCATTTCATCTATGAGATGATAAACTGAGAGACCACGCAAAAGTTCTATGCTTTCTTCGTCATGTATCTCGGCTTGATAAAGGATGGATGGGTCTGACATGTCTTTCTCGCACATGAAATCCACAAGCGGATAACCCGGATAGAGCCGGCGGGTACATTTGTCGCGCCCGTATGAGAATCCGTCCTTGTCGTCTCTCATCCATTGTAATAAGGGGTCGTCTTCCGCCGGAATGGAACCGTCTAATGTCATTGCTATCAGAACCTGTAACTTGGCCATACCTTTTTTCCTCTAAATGAAAAGCGTGAAACTCACGCACTATCAGGTAGAGGCTCTGGTAAGCCCATTGTAGAATCATGCATGAACTCACGCTATAGGACATAGCATAAGCTACACGCAAAAGCCTCTACAATATCAATTTACCAGATTTCTACCTGAGACGTCTTGCGACTTATGTTGTAATGTTCGGCAAGGCTTAAAGCAATGCCGATATTTTCTCCTTATGTTGTGACTGTCATTCCTATATTACAAGGATTTCCAATCATATGCAAATGTAGGCATTTTATTCCAAACAGAAATATGGAATGACGGTTATTTGTCATTCAATCCATATTTTTTCATTTTCCGATATAGTGTGGACGGATCAATATGCAGTATGCCTGCTGCTTGTTTGCGACTCCCATGGCTGGTTTTCAATGCCTGTATTATCGAGTGTTTCTCTTCCGCATCGTTTTCAGGAAAAAGATTGATTTCCTCGGTCGCCGCTTCCAGTTTGATATTCAGGTCGGCGGTTTCAATGAGCGGCTGTTTAGCCATAAGTACCGCCCTTCTTATCCTGTTATGCAGTTCCCGTACGTTCCCAGGCCAGCGGTAAGAGAGAAGCAATTGTTCCGCTTCAGAACTGAAGCCTTCTGTCGGTCTTTTCAGTTCTCCGGAAAACTTTTTTCTGAAATGATGAGCCAAAGACAGAATGTCATCGGGGCATTCATGCAAGGAAGGCAGGACAATCTCAAATTCGCATAGCCGGTGGTATAGGTCTTCCCTGAACCGTTTTTCTTGTATTGCAAGTTGGAGATCTTCATTGGTGGCGGCTACAATTCTTACATTAGCCCGCTTTTCTTTGTTACCACCTATTGGGATGTATGTGCCTTCTTGCAAAACCCGCAGCAGCATGGCTTGGACGTCCAGGGACAAGATCCCTATTTCATCCAGAAAGAGTGTTCCGCCTTTTGCCACTTCAAAATATCCGTCCTTGTTGGCGTCGGCACCGGTAAATGTTCCCTTTATGTGCCCGAAAAAGAGGGAGGGTGCAAGCTCCTTGGGTATGACTCCACAATTCACGGCGACAAACGGCATATCCTTCCGCTCTCCTATATAGTGGATACGCTGTGCAACCGATTCTTTTCCGGCACCGTTAGGACCAAGTATAAGCACAGAAATGTCAAATGGGGCGACTGTACTGACCAGATGTTCGACCTCCTGCATCTGAAGGCTGTTTCTGGGGAGCAAATCCTTGTTCTTGTCGCATATCACAGATTTGGGACGGAAAATATCTTTCAGTTGTCTTTGCAATTCGTCCATCTGTACCGGTTTTGCCAGATAGTCTTTGGCTCCCAGTTTTATGGCTTGTACAGCATCCGGTACTGAGGCATATCCGGTCATGATAATGAAAGGGATATCCATCCGTTCCTTCCGCATCCATTCGAGCAAAGATATACCGTCCCCTTCCGGCAGGCGTACGTCGGACAGCACAAGGTCGAAACTTTCTTTCTTGAGCAGTTTTCGTGCCCCAGGTTCATCTATTGTTATCTCTGCTTCATAACCGGATTTTTCCAACCTTTTTTTCTGTTGCCCGGCAAGCATGATGTTGTCTTCAACTATCAGTATTCTGTATTTCATTCATGTTTTCATTTAATTATGTCCGTCCATTTACGATAATCGGCTTTTTGTCTCAGATATCAGCCGGTCTATTCTTCTGACAATTCTTTCCACATCATTGCGGAATGCTGACTCATCCGTATCTTCCACATACTCTTCATAGCTGTACGATTCCAGCTCATGGGCTATTCCCAATTGCTCCCACATCGGGTACATCCTGTGCAGAGTTTCCCATATCCGCTTCCGGTCGAGCTTTTCCTGACTCAAAGAATCCAGCAAGTCAGAACTGTTCCTATTGGATTCCTCTATAAGAGTCTCCAAAGTCCAGCGTTCGTCTCCTGTAGTGACATACAGAGCCTCGAAATCTGGAGAATGATTATCCATTGTTCTGTCCTGTCCAATGAGTGACGAGAGAAATTCGAGCAGGTCCCTTGTATAGAACGGTTTGTGGATACAGCCGGCAAATCCGGCTTGAATATAGCGGTCTGCATCGCCGTCGTTACGGGCGGTCATTGCAGCTATGGGAATTGTCCGTGAATTTCCTATGTTGGAAAGGCGTAGCAGATGCAACAGGTCAAAACCTCCCGTACCACGCATCTGTATATCGGTCAGCAATAGGTCGTATTCTCCGGTTCTCAATGCCTTGACCACTTCCTGTGCATTGGTACAGGCTCGGCATGAGATACCGTTCCGTTCCATCATTTCAACTGTGTTGCGCAATTGTATCGGATCGTCATCGACTACAAGAACCCGCCGAGGAAGTCTGAGGTTTCCCGTATAAGTTTCTGGCTTGTCTCTTGCAGGCTCATTGGTCTGCCTAAGCGGAATTTCCACCTTGAATTCGCTGCCTTTACCGATCTGGCTCGAAACAGAGAGTCTTCCTCCGAACAGGTTCACCAGCCCTTTCGTAATGGAAAGTCCCAGTCCGAAGCCTTCTGAATCCAAATCAGGAGCAGCCCGTTCAAAGGGCTGAAAAATGCGTTGTGTTGTGTTCTCGCCCATTCCTATCCCCGTATCTTTGACCTTTACTGAAAGAGTATCTTCTTCATAACTTGCCAGAAATTTGATATAACCTGTACGGGTGAATTTTACAGCATTCTCCAGAATGTTGACCACTATCTGCCTTATGCGGTCTGCATCGCCAAGGACGGTGATGCCGCACCCCATAAAAGCCTTGTCAAACATCAATCCTTTGTCGTTCGCCTTGCGTGTGTATTCTTCAGCGATACTTTCCAGAAAGGATTCAAGATGGAAAGGAATTTCGTTCAGGGTTTCTTTAGCATCGTCCAGACGGGAGAGGTCAAGCAGGCTGTTGGCAAGCCGGGTGATATGACGGGATGATTCAAGGATGTTTCCGAGATAGGCATTGCGGCGTTTCCGGTCACGAGTATCCATGGCCAGTTCAGCACTGCCACTGATGGCATTGAGAGGTCCTCGTATGTCATGGGAAAGTGTGATGATTATTTTCTTGCGCATGTCGGAGAGTGTACGGTTTTGTGTTGCCGTATCTTCCAGTTCAGCCTTGTCCCTTTCCCTGCGGTTAAGGTCACGCATGATGATAAGGTGCGAAATGATGAGCAGGATGATGGCCATGCCGATTACTCCTGCCATTAAAAAGAACGACATTTTCTCTGCTTCTGCCATTTTTAACTCTCTTTGTGAGAAGGCAGTCTGTGCCTGTTCGTCAAGGTCGTTTATCAGCTTGTTCAATGTCCTGTTCAATTCCCTGTTGCGCATACGCAGGCTGTCGGCATAAATGTCCATTTCGTTCGCCTGTCTTTGATGTATTGCTATCAGGCTGTCGCTGAAATCATGAAGTTCTTTTTGGGATGGCATTACTTGTATTTCTTCTTTTTTCCCGAAGAATCCTGCAATCCCTTTTTTCTTTTGTTCTATGGTACGGATATGTGTTGCACGCCTCGCCACTTCCGGCAACTGGTTTACCAGCACGCTGTCCGCTTCAGTTCGCCGTTCAAACATTTCCATTATGTGCAGCAGGTGTGTCTCCTTTTCGGCAAGCAGAGCACGAAGAGTGTCTATCTGTTCCGGGCGTACATATTCACGGCAGTGTCGTTTAAGCGAGTTCAACAAACTGTCGGCTTGAAGTCGGTGGTTACGATAGTACAGATAGTCCGCTTTGTTCCAATTTACCACACCCTCACCCAATGTGGCGAGCCCCGTAATACGGCGATGAGCCGTGTTGATACCACGACGTACAAGGTTTATGTTTGCCGTCTCTGCCTCAATTTCGCGCATCCGCTGCCGTTCATATATCAAAATGGCGGCCATGCTACCGATGACCGCCATAAGTATGGCATAGCCGAAAAATATTTTATATCGCAGCGACACTGTTTGTTGATGAAAAATATAATTGGTTAACTAAATATCAATATCACAGGATAGTGATCCCCACCCATCATATGATATCTTAGTACACATGTTCTTAGCTGTAATCTGCTATCGATAAGGAAATAATCTAATTCTCGACCTGAAAAATGTGTTGGCATACCACAACAAGCAAAATTAGCACTATTTCCCGGCCTACTCCTGGTACCTGTGGTCATTATTCTTAAATATTCTGATAATTCGCTTGGCGTTGAATTCATATCTCCGCCAATGATGAAAGGAGATACTGCATGACGTACTAAATCTCTTATATCTCCTACAGCACCAGACCCAGATTCGCAATGAAGGGTATAAATGTTACATCCATTATAATTTAAACAAATTGCAGATCGGCCTGTTCCTGATATCAGATAATGTATTGATGCTACAAAATTCAAATCCGCAATGATACAAGTATTACATCTACAATTATAAGCACCTGCATGTTCTACCACAACATAGTGGTATCTACCACTATGTTGTGCAGGCAGTATGAAATTACCACATTCTTGTATCATAACGACATTACATTGTTCTGTTGTTAATAGATGATTCAATATATTTAATTTAATAGCATCATTAAGAGGATTTCCTTGGGAATTCCATGTACAAATTTTCATATGGCTGTTTTTAGATGTTTGATGCATTTATTATGTTTTCATAATAATTATTATCAAATTTGAACGGGACTTTATCCATCCCGTTCTATATGTTTATACTCTATTTACTGCTTTCTGTATTTATAGGCTCGATACAGGAAGCCATTATATCCATCAGTTTTGACAGACCTTCGGTCTGTGGTTGCTGGCTGGCCGAAACATGTATCTGGTATTTTGCCGTTTGGTTGGTCATGCGGGTGTTCTCACGGGCGGTCGTGACTTTGCCGCTGATTTCCGCATTTATAAACCAACGTTTTGCAGAGGCTTTTGCCTCTACTTCTGCGTTGGTAGTGCTTTTTACGTTTGACGTATCGGTAACCTCCATCTGGAAATCGACATCCACGCGATCTATAAGCAGGGCAGGAATAGGCACCAATCCTATAAACGGAGCCTTTACCGTTTGTTTTATTGTTGTCATTTTTTCATTCTGCTGTATCGGTCTTTCGACATCGAATTCCAATATACGCGCTTTATTGCCGCTTTTACCATCAAATGCAATTTGCTGGTAGAAATTCCATGCTGTCGCTGCCAATTCCTGTTGTGCTTCGGCTGCTGCAATAAGTGGAGCTGCAATAAGTTCCCGCATGGGAAGCCCCTTGAATTTGTCAGTCACGTTTGAATCTGCTTTAAGAACCGGAGAAGTTTCTCTGTTTTGAGTCTCTTCCAATGCAGCGGAGATAATTTCTTTCGCCTGTCCGCTTACATTTTCATTCAAGTTTTCCGCATTTTCTTGTTGCCCTTGGTTTAATATTTCTTCTGCCATAACATTTGAATTTTAAAATTGTTAGATGTTTTTTACAAAATCGTCAATAATTCGGGAAATGCTCTCCGGAGTCTCCTGAACCTTAAAATTGACGCAAACCTCCATGACATCATCCGCATCCGGTTTTATGTTGCTCATCTGCATCTGGAGATTGGCTCTTTGTGGGCTGGATAACAATAAGTTGTTTTCTGGAATCTGTGATTCCACGCTTCCGACCTTCGCCTTGAACTTTATCTGCACATTATCCATCGCAAGATAATGATGGGATATCAAGGCTATAAGTGGAATATCAATAGTCTTGTCTCCAACCATGATTTTTTTCGATTGGAACGTATTTGCGTTATTTGCATTTGTTCCTTCAAAAAGTCTGGTCAGATTTTGTATCTGATGATTCTGCAATGTATCTTGTGCACAGTTTACGGCGTATTGCAAACCATTCATAATATCAGAGAATGAATTGGTTTGAACACTGTCCGGCTCATCGTCATTATTTTTCTTGTCTCTGTGAAAAAGTCCCATGTTTTTAATTTAATTACTTGATTTGTTGCCTTTAATGAGCACCAATCTTGACAATGTCCGGCTTACAGCTTCCATATTTACACTGGAGTCTATATTATTATTGACAATGCCTTGATGCCAAAACCTATATATGGTGGATTCTCCGTGTGTTCCATCACGTCCTCCTTTCTTTATTGGGATTATACTTCGGTTCATGTTCGTTGCGGGCGGAACTTTTCCGCCCGACGGTTTACTGCTTCCTCAAGGTAGGCAATGCTCCGTTAAGTTCGTAACGCCACTCTGAGCCTGCGTTCTGCAAGGCGGTGTTCATGGTAGCAACGGCTTTCTGCCAGGTAACGTCAGTGCCGTCCACCTTCGTGGCTCCGGTGCTTTTCTTATTGTAGCCGATACCTTGTTCATGATTGTTCTTCCAATAGCAGGCGGTCACGGTGGTGTAGTTATTTCCCAAAAAACCGCCGATATGTACATAGCCAGTGCTACTACCCGTACTGGTTACGTTGCCCGTGGCATAGCAGGCAAGGAGGCTGCTTCCTGCGTTCATTCCCACCAGACCGCCGCCAGCGATATTCTTTTTGGGGTCTATTTCTAAGGTCACGTTGCCCGTGGCATAGCAAGCGGTCAGGGTGGCACTCGAATTCGTCTGACCTGCCACGCCGCCGACATCGACCATTCCCTTCACTGTGGCAGAGGAACTGCATCCGGTGATGGAACCGTCTATTTGAGCACCCACCACACCGCCGACATACACCGTGCCGCTGACGCTGCCCGACACCGAGCAGTTTTCAATGGTGCCCCAGCTATATCCTACCACGCCGCCAATACTGCCGCCATATATTTGATTGCTTGTTATCTGTACGCCCTCCATCACCACGTTCTTCACCGTACCAGCTCTATTGAGCCAGCCGAACAGACCCGCATATTCGTCATTTGTCGTAAAGGTCAGCCCCGTAATGGTATGGCCGCCACCGTCGAAGGTGCCTTTGTATGAGTTGTCGTAGTCTGTGCCTATCGGCGTCCAGTCTTTACCTGTGAGGTCGATGTTTTTTTCGAGGGTAATGTTAATGTCGGTCTTACCTCCGTTCACTAATTCGGCTACATTCATCAGACCATCAGCGGAGGTCACGGTGTAGCTGCCGTTGCCCTCTATGGTATATCCTGGGTCTTTTGCCGCAGCGAGGGAGACTGTGTAGGTATATTCACCGCCCGCCTGCCAGTCGGTAGCATTCTTCATCTTATAAACGAAGGTCTTGCCGTTAGTGAAGGTGCAGGTAACGAAAGCCGTGCCAGCTGCCACACTTTGCGGGGCTACGATGGCGGTGTAGGTGTTGCTGCCCTTGTCATACGGGACGATTATATCCGGGTTGTCGCCTTCAGTGGAGAGTCCCGTCAGCTGCACGGATGCCAGCCCCTCGGTGTAGTCCGTCAGAACGATGGTCACTCGCGCCGTGCGGTGGGTGAAGCGGAGCGTGGGGCTACCGTAGGTCACCGTCTGTCCGTCGGCTACGATGAGGTCGCTGCCCTCAAAGTCTTTCTGGGTACTTTGGTTGGCTTTTACCTTTACCGCAGGTGGGGTTGTCTCGCCAGCGGTGTAGGGCCACCACGCTGTGACGGTGATGTCGTTGTGGTTGGTCCAGTAGTACGGGTCGGTGGAGGTCAGCGTGGCGCTGGTGAGATCGACGGTGGAGGGCGTCACGTTGTACGTCTTCACCGTGCCGTCCATCAGAACTGCCACGCTCTGCACACCCGTCCAATTGCCATCCGCTGGGGCACGGGTGCCGGCGGTGGCTGTCGCGGCGGGGTTCAGCCCCGTGGCGGTGAAGACGATGGGTGTGCCTTCCGCCCCTTCTGGTAGGAAGCCCGCTTCGTCCTGTGTGCAGGCGGCGAGTGAGAGGGCGAGCGCTGCAAGTGCAAAAAATCTTATCCTCATAATATCTGTTATTTTATTACTCTGGTTCTTTCCGTTGCGGGCGTAACTTTTCCGCCCGCAACGGTTTACAACTTCCTCAAGGTAGGCAATGCTCCGTTAAGTTCGTAACGCCACTTTGAGCCTGCGGTCTGCAAGGCGGTGTTCATGGCATCAACGGCTTTCTGCCAGGTAACGTCAGTGCCGTCCACCTTCGTGGCTTCGGTGACTTTGTTATTGTAGCCGATACCTTGTTCATGATTGTTCTTCCAATAGCAGGCGGTCACGGTGGTGTAGTTATCTCCCAAAAAGCCGCCGATATGTACATTGCCAGTGCTACTACCCGTACTGGTTACGTTGCCCGTGGCATAGCAGGCAAGGACGCTGCTTCCTCCGTTGAATCCCACCAGACCGCCGCCAGAGAGATTCTTTGGGGAGTCTATTTCTAAGGTTACGTTGCCTGTGGCATAGCAAGCGGTCATGGAGCCCCATTTTTCTCCTGCCACGCCGCCGACATCGACCGTTCCCTTCACTGTGGCCGAGGAGCTGCATCCGGTGATGGAACCGGCCTTTTGAGCACCCACCACACCGCCGACGCACTTCGTGCCGCTGACGCTGCCCGACACCGAGCAGTTTTCAATGGTGCCCCAGCTAAATCCTGCCACGCCGCCAGTATTGCCAAACATGTGATTGCTTGTTATCTGTATGCCCTCCATCACCACGTTCTTCACCGTACCAGCTCTATTGAGATAGCCGAACAGACCCACAAATTGGTCTTTTGTCGTAATGGTCAGCCCCGTGATGGTATGGCCGCCGCCGTCGAAGGTGCCGGTGTATGAGTTGTCGAAGCTTGTGCCTATCGGCGTCCAGTCTTTGCCCGTCAGGTCAATGTTTTTGTCGAGGGTAATGTTAATGTCGGTCTTACCTCCGTTCACTAATTCGGCTACATTCATCAGACCATCAGCGGAGGTCACGGTGTAGCTGCCGTTGCCCTCTATGGTATATCCTGGGTCTTTTGCCGCAGCGAGGGAGACTGTGTAGGTATATTCACCGCCCGCCTGCCAGTCGGTAGCATTCTTCATCTTATAAACGAAGGTCTTGCCGTTAGTGAAGGTGCAGGTAATGAAGGCCGTGCCAGCTGCTACACTTTGCGGGGCTACGAGGGCGGTGTAGGTGTTGCTGCCCTTGTCATACGGGATGATTTCGGCTGGGTTGCCGCCTTCGGTGGAGAGACCCGTCAGCTGCACGCCCATCGACTCCTCGGTATAGTCCGTCAGAACGATGGTCACCCGCGCCGTGCGGTGGGTGAAGCGGAGCGTGGGGCTGCCGTAGGTCACCGTCTGCCCGTCGGCTACGATGAGGTCGCTGCCCTCAAAGTCTTTCCGGGCACTTTGGTTGGCTTTTACCTTCACCGCAGGCGGGGATGTCTCACCAGCGGTGTAGGGCCACCACGCCGTGACGGTGATGTCTTTGTGGTTGGTCCAGTAGTGCGGGTCGGTGGAGGTCAGCGTGGCGTTGGTGGGCGTCACGTCGTATGCCTTCACCGTGCCGTCCATCAGGACTGCCACGCTCTGCACACCCTCCCAATTGCCGTCCACCGGGGCACGGGTGCCGGCGGTGGCTGTCGCGGCGGGGTTCAGCCCCGTGGCGGTGAAGACGATGGGTGTGCCTTCCGCCCCTTCAGACAGGAAGCCTGCTTCGTCCTGCGTGCAGGCGGCGAGGGCGAACAGCAGGGCGAGGGCTGCGAATATATGGATGTTTGTTCGTTTCATGATGCGTGTTGTTTAGGGGTTTTTATTGTTTCTTTTCAGTACGGGCAGACCGCCGGTGCCGAGTGTCCACTGGTAGTCGTTGCCGGTGAGGGCGGTGTTCATGCCGTCGACGGCTGTCTGCCATTTCACGGTCGCGCCGTCTACCTTCGTGGCAACTACCGTTCCTCCTTCATTACGGAGTACTCCTTGCTCGGCATTGCCTCCCCAATAACAGGAAGTTATATTCTTGTAGTTGAAACGCACTATAGTTCCACAGCCAGCCTCATCTTTCAATGTGCCGTTGAACCAGCAAGCGATGATATCGCCATAATTTGCATTGGCTATACCACCACTATGTACAGTAAGTTTTCCCGTCACAGAGCAGGCAATGATTTGGCCATGATTTCGGTCCACCATTCCAGCAGCTCCTCCACTACTGCCATCCAGATTCACATCTATGAGTTGTAGGTTCTTTATCACTCCACTTTGATTTAAAAAAAGAAAAAGTCCAAACCTCGCTGCTGAAAAGTTTAATCCCGTAATGCTGTGTCCCTGCCCATTAAAGACGCCGGAGTAGCCTGGCCATGTGTCTAAACGTGTCCATTCCCTACCCGTCAGGTCGATGTCGGCGGTGAGGGTGCAATTTATCGATTCATCTTTTTGTATGGCTTTGTTCCATGCCAGTAGGCCGTTGGCGTTATAGACCGTGTAGGTCTTGGTGTTGCTGTCGTAGATGTAGCCCAAATCCTCTGCCTCGCCGCTCTCGCCGCCGCCGTCAACCCAGCTGCCGATGGTGCAACCCTCTAACGTCAGGCCGGTGGCGTTCACCTTGACGGTGTATTTATAGCGGCTGCCCGCTTCTAATACGACGTTGTTCTGCGGACGGAAGTAGAAGGTGCCGCCGCCGAGTTCCACCTTGACGAACGGCTTGCCTGCCGCAACGGTCTGCGGGGCGGTCAGTGCCTCGTAGGTGTTGCCGCTTGCGTTGTAGGTCTTGATGGCAGTCGGGTTGCCGTTATCGGCGGACAGGCTTACGAGGCTCACCGTGGCACCAGCGACGCTCGTGAATCCCGTGCCGGGCTTCAGTTCGATTGTCACGCGTGCCGTGCGGTGGGTAAATTCAAGAGTCGGGTTGTTAAATTCCACCTTCCGGTTCTCAGCAGAGATGAAGTCGCTGTTTTGGAAGTCAGCCAGTTTGCTTTGGTCTTCGGCCACCTTCACGGCAGGCATCTGTGTGATGTCGGCATTGTTGAAGGGCCACCATGCCGATACGGTAATCGGGTCGCGGCTGGTCCAGTAGTACGGATCGTTCTCGCGTGAAAGCGTGGCACTCTTGAAATCGGTAGAAGCCGTTACGGTGTATTCCTTTACCGCATCGCCCATCTTGAGTGCCACGGAAGTGACGCCCTGCCAATCGCCGTCCACAGCGGCACGAGTGGAAGGGGCTGCCAGCGGCGTTGCTTCTACGGACAGTCCGGTGGCACGGATGACGACGGGGTATTCACCTTCGGGCAGACGGTTATCGTCAGCAAGTTCGTCCTGCGTGCAGGCGGCGAGGGCGAACAGCAGTGCGGTGGCTGCGGGGATAAATAATCTATGTCTCATAATTCTTTATTCTAATCGATTAATTATTAAAATCCTACAGGTCAGCACCCACATCTCCACCGTCTATATCGTTCCACTTTGCAATGGTGGCTTCGCTGACTTCAAGGACTTTGTTGCGTACCTTGACGGTATAGGTATAGTTGTTGCCCGCCAGCAGTGCGCCTTCGGGCATGGTGAGTGTGGCATGATATTCCTGACCTTTGTAATTCACAACCAACGGCAGGGATGCAACTGTCTGCGGGAAGAGGATGATCGATGACGTGAGATTGCCGTCTGCCAGATTCATGGCCAGTTCTCCGGTCTGTACTCCGTTGTCTGCGGTGGCAATACCGTCGGCCGTGTTGAACGTACCGGTGAGTAACAATCCGTCCAGCGTGTAACGTTCAGGCTTGACCACGCTGAAATCCACGCCGTCGCCCGCCTCGAAGGTAAGGGTTATCTGGCTCATGCGGTGGTGGAAGGAGTTGTCTTCACCGCCTTTGGCGGTTTTGTCGGTAAAGCTTACTACCGGGTTGTTTTTGTCTCCCGTGGCTCCTGAAGCAAAGAGGAAGTCGATGGCAGGCTTGTTCTGCTGCGCCGTGGCATCGGTCGTGGCTGCGAGGATGCCTCCCGCCGCGTTGTACGGATAGTAGGCGCGGAAAGTATGGGTCTTTGTATCTTCGATATAGATAACCTTTCCTTCTGCCTCAAATTTCCCGTTTTTCAGGATGAAAGGCACGTTGCCGTACTGGGAATCGTTGCCGATGTCGGTGATGCCGATACGGTCGCCGCCAGTCCAGGTGGTTCCGCTGGCGCGGGTGGCGGGGGCGATGTTGGCGGTAAACTGGGCGGCCACGGGGTCACCGTTCAGGTTCTCGTTGTCGTTGTTGCAGGCTGCCAGTGCGAGGGCGAGCGTTGCAAGTGTAAAAAATCTCGTCTTCATTATATTAGTTTAATTCCATTTCAATATTTGCTGCACCTCAGCAAAATCAAAGCAAGCTTTGCTCCTGCGTTCGGTTTACTAATTATTTACAAATCGGCATTTACATCATCACCTTTCACTTCTTCCCAGCCGTTGATTTCGGCTCCGTCCACTTCCATGCCTTCGGGAGTCTCAACCAGCGTTCCGCCGAGGGTCAGCGATTCGCCCTTTCCGGTGTTGAACTCCTTGAGGGCTTCCGTAAGGTCGCTTTTCAGCGTGGTGGGGGTCGGGTTGCCGTCAGCATAGCGGATTTCACCCGTCAGCAGTTGTTCCGTGCCAGTCACACCCAGCAGCCGCACCGTGGCTTTCCACTTGCCGGCATCGTCACCTTCGGTAATCTTGGAGAAGGGCAGCACGACGTTCGAAGCGGCTCCGTAGGTATCGGTAGCGAAGTCGAGTGTTCCGGCTGCACCCGTCAGATGGGCAACAATCTCCGTGATGCGTCCGGCGGCATCACCAGTAGGTTCGACGACAAGCGTCAGTTCGCGTACCTGCTGCTTCATTGCGGCAGTCAGCGGATAGTCCTTGTCTTTCTCGATGGTCACCTGTTCCGTATAGGTGAAGAACCATCCCGGGGCATTGTTCACAAAGGCATCCGTGCCTGCCCGGTTTCCCGTGGTTGCGGCAATGGTGGCTGTAGTGCCGTTCACCGTGATTCCCTCGGCCGGGTTCCACACCGCAAGGGTGTAGCTGCCCGGAGCAAACAGATGGTCGGGGGTATGGGTGGCGGAAGTCTCCGTACCCGTATAGTCTCCCATGGTGACCGTCCATGTGGCAGGTATGTCGATACCCTCACCGCGGGCCGACCAGTCGGCTGTCACCGCAATCTTCCCGTAGTCGGGATGCGGCGTGTCATAAAGCGTGTCCTTCACGCAGGAAGAGAGCAGCACGGCGGCTGCCATTCCCATCATATTTATATATTGTCTTGCTTTCATATTCTATTCCTCCGTGTTAGAATAACTTCCATACCAATGTCACACCGGCATTGATGGGACCACACCAATCTTTTGTCTCGTTGCCGCGGCGTACACGCACGCCGTCGATGACTTCATATTTTTCGAAATCGGCATTCAGGTAGCCCAAACCGAGGTTGAAATCAAGAGCCAGTGCCTTGTTCAGCCGCAGCTGATAGCCGGCGGTGATGCCGCCACCCATCAGGTCGCCCTGCTTGCCTGTTTCGGAGAGCTTGTAGTTGAACTGTCCGGCCTTGAACATCGCGCCCAGATACCAGGCTTTCTTCTCACCCATATAGTAACGCACTTCCGGAGCCACTTCCCAGAGTGCATAGCGGTGGTCCTTGTCGCTCCACGTCCATGAAGTCCACGAGCCGTTTACGGCAATGCCCCATGACGGGCAGATGCGCCATTCCACGCCAAGATCTGGTGTCAGGGTAGCCCAGCGCAGCAGGTTGGCACGCAGGGAAAAATGATAATCATTTGTGATTTTAGTTTCCGACGGCGTGTCGACAAGTTTATTTTGTTGAGCGGCTTTCTCGGCTTCTGCCTTTTCAGCGGCAAGTCGGGCTTCTTCCGCCTTGCGCTGCTCTTCGGCAAGCCGTTCCTGTTCGGCACGCTTCTCGGCTTCCAGTCGTTCGGTTTCCGCCTTGCGTCGTGCTTCCGCATCCGTCGCGGCAGTTCCCTTTACCGGTACCGTCAGGCGCACGGTGACAAAATCACCCTCAGTCGCATGGTTGCGGGTAATGAAATTCTCCTCTTTTATTTCCGCACGGATAATCAGTTCGGATTTCACACGGTTGGCACGGATCTTCGCCGTGGCAAGGTTCTCGGCTTCACTGCCCAGTGAATTACAGTGGCCGTCAACCAATAGCGGCAGCTTGCCGTCAAGAATTGTGGTTTTGTTGTTTTCGATACATTCCAACAGACGGGCAAGTTCCGTGTCATTGCCATTCCAAGGCACGTAGAACGTGTCCTTCTGCGGAACGAACCGGAAGGTGTAGGTCGTGTCTGCTTTCTGCTGCGCAATGACAGGAAAAGTTACCGTCATCAGCCACAGAAACAGGGTAAGAAAAGTGATTTTTCTGCTCATATAAACTTGAATTTATTATCTTTGTCTTCTCCAAAGGTAATAAATGCCATTCAGCGCCCAAAATATTACAAAAACTTTTTCTGTTGAAATACAGCGTTTTATAAAAAAAATGTCGTTTGAGCACTTTTCAAATTGTCGTTAGAGCACCTTTTTGTCGAATTAGCACTTTTTTGTCGTTTGAGCACTTTTTGAAAATGGGTTTCTGAGACCTTTTTCAATGTTTTTTAGTACACAAATTATTCCCGATTTGCTTTTTTCCATTTGGCAGGCGTACATCCTTCCTTCTCGGAAAATAATTTGATAAAGTTACTGCGGGAAAGAAAACCGGAGGACTCAGCCAGCTTCTGTATATTGATTTCCGGATGCTCCTTCAGCATGTTTTTCGCATACTCCAACCGGAGACTGGTTATCCATTCGCGGAATGTCATTTTATACGTAGTCTTGATATAAGCGGAAAGATTGGTACGGTTGGTATGAAGCACATCTGAAAGCTCCTTTATGGTAAGGCCGGGCCGGATATAACCGTCCGCATCGATCCAACCTTTGATTTTTTTCGCCATTTCGGCATGGAAAAAAGGAGTATCCTGCCTCTGTGCCTGTTCCCGGTTTGTGGTGTCACACAGGTCTTCCTCTTCAGAAGTCATGCCATCCTCCATCGCGTTTTCCACCTGTTCGTAAAACAGCAGATAGTTCAGATAGCAAAGGAAGAGATAAATGTAGAACGGTACCGATGACAGAATCCAGATATAGATGTATTCATCAGGCAGGAATGTCAGCAGTCCGCATCCCACCCCGAATGTGACAGCCCAGTAGGTGAAAATGGAAAGCCATTTGATATAGGCACCGATGTCATCCGCACGGGTGTCATCGAAAATGCGGATGACCCTGTGATAGGCCCGGAGAAGCCTACGGGTCAAGAACAGCCCATAGATAACCAACCATGCGGCCAAGGCAAACATCACCGTTGTCTGTAAACCACCTTTTGGTAACAACAGCAGAACGATGCCGGAAAGGATGGAAAACAGTATCCATAGACAGATATGCGTCCGTAACCGACATTTGGTGATATAAAAGCGGTCAAGCAGAGTGGTGAGGGCCGAACTGAACAACCAGTAGCACAAAAAATAGGTGGACAGGTTCATCAGGATGGCGGCATCGGTATTCTTGAACCTGATTCCAAAAAAGAAATGTACCGAATAGTTGGCGGCAAGTAACAGTATGGCTACCCCCATAATTCGCCGGGAACGCAGATAATTATTGAAAATGGCTTTTTCCGGGGTTGGAGCCAACAAAAAATAAAAGCCGAAGAACGACATCAACGGCAGCGCAATGCAAAGTGAATAACTGTATATAGATGGTTCCATTGTGTAATATGCTTATTTATTTTGCAGGGCAAAGTTACAAAACTATCAGCGAACCGAAGTATTCTCACAGCTTCTTTTTATGTCTAAATAACACTGAAATACTTTTATATTAGATTGATATCGGGTTTACTTTCATCGTTGCCAGGTTCAAATACACCCCATGATGCTCTATCATCCCGTTGCGGAACATCTTCCACAGGATATTGCACCCGAGTTGCGCCAGCGTGGAGTTAATGAACAAGTCCTGCTTCTCCAATGCTTCTGCCAGCGAGCAGCTCGGACCGGAATCCTCCTCCTTCACTCTCGCGTATTTCACGAAACGGGTGATGACCTTCAGCGAGCCGACCGCTTCATACAGCGTGGAAGCCGGTTGCCTGATTTTTTTCAGCACGGTCCCCATTATAACCTGTCCGGTCGTTTGCGTGTTGCCGAAGTCCATCCAGTAGAGTGGCGTGGCATTGTCCGTGTAGGAGGCCGGCGGCATCTTTCCCAGCACGTTCCACAGGTCGAGCCGGGACTTGATGTTGTTCCGTGCAGGTGACGGTGATGTTCGCGATTTCATCCCGTTTCACCTCCTTCAACACCGACGGATAGGGTCTGGGCTCCGCTTTCCAGTCGTTGCCGAAGAAATTATTGACACGGGTAATGAGGCATTTCGCCTTGTTCAGGCCTATGTCGGAATCACTGAAGAGTTGGCGTCCGATGTTGGTCCCGGACACGATGTCAGGGTCATAGAGCGTGACGGACAGGCCGGGGTGTCCGAGCGCCCGCAATGTCACGTCGAGCCGGGCCAGACATGTCAGCACCTGCGAACCGGTTCCGCCCGCGCCGATAAGATTCACTGTTACCGGGTGCTGCGGGTCAATCAGGTAGTTGTCGATATAATGCACTCTTTTCATTTCAGTATGTCCTTTAGTTTCAAGTTGTTCAACGGTCTCAGTTCTTCAAGGTCGAAAGGTCTGTCCTTTGCCGCTTTCGTGACCAGAACGAGATTTGATTTGGTCGGGTTGCCATGCGCTCCCAGATGGGAGAACTCCGTCAGCCAGAACTTCCTCTCCCAATATTCGAGCAGTTTCGCGTAGGTCAGGTCTTTCGGCTTCTCTATTCTGGCGGAACCCAGACAGACGCTTGCCTGCGTCACGTTGAAGAACGGGGCGGCATAAAGTTCCGTCTTTTCCGTCGGTTCCCTGTCTTTGCAGGCATAGACATTCAGGTGGCTTTCTCCGGCCTCGTAGATGATTCCCGGCAGATGATACTCCGCGTTCTCTATCTTGAGGGCTTCCTTGAAGAACATCATACGTTTCCGGGGAGAGTTGTACCAGATGTATTTCTCGCTTCCCTTACGCGGGTCGCACCACAACAGGTTGGACGGTATCCTTCCATACGGTGTGGCGCTGTGCCTTTCGGAATAGCCCCGTACCAGCTCGTTCATGAACTCCGCCGTCACCGGACGGCCTTCGCCCATTATACCGCTTTCATCTATATCCCTGACCTCGATGAAATAACTGTTGTCATATACATAATGACTGTTGTCTTCCCGGGCATAGGCAATCAGCGCTGCCCGCGGATGGAGCAGCGTCCTGAGTTTTCTTGTCAATTCGTTCGTTTCCAGCATGTTTTAACAGATTATATTGATGAACTTATCCGCCCATTTGAAGAACCGCTCCGGATAGTCATCCATCCGGAACAGTTCTCCGGTATCGGACGAGAGGTCGCAGGTCGTTACCGGCGTGATGTCATAGGTCTCCCTGCTGTTTGAATTGTAATAGTCAACGAGATATTCAGACACTATATCGTTGATGTCATAGACGACCCTTATCTGCTGTTGCAGGTACATCGGATGGAAATCCGGATTCTCGGAGTAGTAGGCGTCATACCCGTACCCCATGATGCCCCGTTCCGGTGTCAGGAAGGGCAGACCGCTCCTCATGGCGTCGACCAGCTGCCTTTCAAACCCGTTTTGGGGAGTGTACGAGCCGATTGCCCCCGGCAGGTCCTTGTAATAGGACTTTGCAGCCACCCGCCTGAGCAGCCTGCCTATTTTCCCCTCCTGATAGGAACGCACAAGTTTCACCCGGCTTTTCCATTCCTGCGGGTCATCGCCTCCGTCCTCCGAGAGCAGCTCGAATATGAACTCCGCGTCATCGTCATCCAGAATGGTGCTGATACCGTTGGCCGTCATCAGCTTGTGGATAAAGGTAATGGCGATCCTCCTTAAAACGGGACTGAGTGATTCCAGGAACCTCACAGGGAAATAGTACAGCGTCAGACTTCCCCACCGGTGGTACTTCCACAAACGGAAGAAGAGCCTGCCTCTTTCCTGCTCGATATTGACATTCAGCTCATCCCCCACAAGCGCGTCCATCTCGTCGTACAGCCTGGCTATGCCCTCCCCGATACTGTTTCCCGGTGTGTGCGCCGCTTCCTTTTGCAGCAACAGGGCATACTTGAAAAAGGAATCACGCAGGAACTCATAGTTTTCCCGCGTGATTACATTGATGCTGCCGCATTGAAGTCCGTCGTATGTCTCCACGACAAGGCTTTTCAGGGCAACCGGTGCAAGCGCCGTGCTCAGAAAAGAATTACGGCCCCGCTTGGAGCCGCAATCCGTTCTTTCCTGTCCACCCCGTATCGGGTTTCCCTCCGTGTCTGCCCGATGATGAGCCTTGCCAGCTGTTCCTGCCGGTGTTCGTCCAATGGTACACATGGTTTCTTGTTTTTCTTTTTCCTGTTCTTCCTCATATATCCTATCCTTTGGTTCCGACAGTGGTCTTGAACTCGTACACGGCCTTGTCATCCTTGAGTACCGGACCGTGTACCGTCGCGGTTGTCAGTTCAGGATAAAAGTTGGAGTAATAATTCATGACCATTTCCGGGCTGTCCGACGGGTTCGGATCGTCGAGCGTGACCATTCCGCTGCCTTTCTTGAACGTGAATGAACGTGTCATTCCTGTGATTTCGAGTGCCATAGTCTTAAACTGTTTGATAGGGTGAATACTTGGGTTCTAACATGGATTGGGGAAAATCGGGATATTCCTCGTAATCCTTGGGATTGTAATTGATTTCTTCGTCTGCGGGGTATTGCATCCGGTAGTCTTCAGGCGTGAATTCCGGTTCCTGCCAGTGCGTGACTTCCTGACCGCCATAGTTTTGCGGTTGTACGGAAGGCTGCTGTGCGTATTGCGGTTGTGGTGGGGTCTGGTGTTGAACCGGTCTGTGCGGCGGTTGCTGAGGTGGCCACATCGAAGGCTGTTGCGGTTGTCCGGCCATGGATCCCGGTACCTGAGGCTGTGGCGGATAGGGCGGTTGCTGTACGGAAACTGCCATAGGTTGTGGCTGCGGTTGCTGTCGCTGTTGTGCCGTTGCCGCCATAGGTTGCGGTCGTGGCTGCGACTGGGCTTGCGGCACCGGTTCATCCATCAGTTCGAACAGGCTGCCCTTGTTCATCGCCTTTTTCTGCTGCTCCATCATTTCGTCAATCTTCTTCTGGTCCTGTGGCTTGGCATGGAGGCGTGCCTGAGAGAGTGCGGTGACGGCATCCTTATGGTTCTTGGCCGCGATCAGCTCCTCCGCTTTCTTGAGGTGTTTCTCGTATTTCTCCCGCCTCTCCTTCTCCTCTTTCGTCTCCTTGGCCTTTGCATCCTTCGCCGCCTTACTTTCGGATGCGGCCTTCTCCGCCTGCACCTCGAATTGAGCCATGTTGGTGATTAGTCCCACCGCTTTCTGTATCGGGCGTGCGACGGTTTGCAGGAATCCCGCGTCCAGTTCCTCGGGCTTCCCGTTGACCGTCAAGGGTACGATGTGGTTCTGAGCCTCGTCCTTCAGCCCGTTCGACTTCGGCAGCGTGGATACTGCCAGTTGTCCGTTTGCTTTACGGATGACCAGCGTAAGGTCCACGCCTTCGGTCATCATCTGGTTGATTGCTGTAAAAAACATAATTGTATGAATTAAAGTGTGAATAACCGTATTCTTTCTATCTGTTGAAGAACTCCGCCAGCAGCCTGTTCCGGTCGGGATGGCTGCATATCTCCAGTACCGGGTCCAGCAGCGTGGAGATGTGTACGGGTCCGCTTCTTTCCCGTGGGGGGAATTTGACGGTCGGTTCCGGGACAGGATACTTCCTTCTTGCCGGTATCGGCACTGGTATCTGTACCGGTGCCATCGGCGGTCTTGAGATGATTGCTTGATTCATGACTCTATAATTTTAATTGTGAATACCTGGGCTTTGGCAGCCCGTTGAACTACAAGGGCTTTACGGCAAACGCTTCCGGAAAGGCAAGGCTTTCGGGAAAAATACCGCAAGCCCTCCGGGCGAGGATGATTTTTCCCCGAAACCCGGAGGGCCCGGCCTTGCCGTCCGAAAAGAGGCGTTTGCCAACTTTGCCCGGTAGTTCTCCGGTCTGTCAATGGCTGTATATGCCTCCCTTTCCTTTCCGAACGTGTTTTCATTATCCCTGTTTCCATAAGGCATGGAACACAAAAAGAGCCGTCCTCCGTGAGGACAGCCCTGTCCTGCAAGGTATTGCAGCGGTTTATATGCCGTATTTGTTCCATCTTCCTATATTTTATGCCGGTGGAATCAGAATACCAGGTAGCTGAGGATACAAAAAAGTATCGCCGCTGCCACCAGGAAGCAGGCTACCTTATAGAGAAACCTGAAGAATCCCCTGAAACAGACGATGGCGACTGCCGTCCACACGGGCGACACGCCTCTTGAATACAGATAACCGAACACGATGAAGGCCGCGATGGCCAATACTGTCATCCTTGTCCATTTGCCTGTTGTCAGTTTTCCGATATATTCCCTCGTTTTCATGACCGTATATTGTTAATGGGTGAAACATGTCATTTCCAATTTCGGGGGCCGGAGAGCGGACCGCCTCCACAGGCAAGGTTTTCGGGGAAAATACCGGAGCGGGGCGAGGATGATTTTCCCCGAAACCTGCAAGGCCCGACCTTGCAGGTGGAAACGGGCGGTTCCGCTACCTTTGCCCGCAGAATTGGAATGGCGGGATCATTTGCCTTTTGCACCTTTGGGCTTGGGAAAAGAAAGTTTCAGGTTAAAACTGTCGTCAAAGGTGAGTGCCGCATCGAAAGAACATCCTTTCTTACCCTTGAAACCCTTGATAAGCCGGGTGGAGCCGGATGAGAAAAGCTGTTCAAGATGCCGGTCGGTCAGTTCCTTGTTCAGGAAACGGCGGAACACCAGCAGCCCGCATCCTTCACGGTCGCATTTCGCGACCTTGGACTTCACCACCACGTTGCCGGCCTTGCACTTGGGGCAGGTAAAGGCGTGTGATGACGGTTCCGGGAATTTGAGGCGCAATATCTCGCCGGTTACTTTTCCGGTGTATTCCCTGATGGAGAGCATGAAGCTGTCCGGATCGAGGGTACGTCCCTCTATCCGTGCCAGTGCCCTTTCCCATGTGCCGGTCAGCTCTGCGTCGGCCACCATCATGTCCTTCACCGATTCGTAGAGGTACAGCCCCTTTTCCGTCGGCAGGATACTCTTGCCGGAACGCTCGACATAGTTACGTTTGAACAGGGTCGTGATGATGGCGGCACGGGTGGCGGGTGTGCCGATACCCGAATCCTTGACAGTCTCACGTGCCTCTCCGTCCGTGATATCCTTTCCGCAGTTCTCCATGGCGGCAAGCAGCGTGGCTTCCGTGTAAAGCGGCCTGGGCAGGGTCTTCTTCTGCGACAGTCCGCGACCCGAGAGCGGAACCAGCCCGCCTTCGGCAAACAAGGCCGTTCCTCCGCCATCTTCCGGCTCGTCCTTTTCCCGGTCCTCCTTCCGGGCGAATACCGCCCGCCAGCCCGTGTTGACGATGAAGGCGGAGCGGGAGCGGAAATCCATGCCCCCGCACATACACTCCATGAGCAGCCGCTCCTTCTCGCAGGGCGGGGAGAAGGCTTCCAGCATCCTGCCGGCTATCAGGGTGTAGACGGCGGATTCCGCCTCGGACAACTTTTCGGGAGCGACACCCGTGATGATCAGGGCATGGTGGTCGGTCACTTTCGTGGTATCCACGCTCCGGGTGTTCAGAGCGGAAAAATCGAAAGAGCGTCCGTACTCCCTGAACAGAGGCATGGCAATGATTTTTTCCAGCAAGGCGGGTATATTCGCCATGATATCTTCGGGTATGTACCGGCTGCCCGTTCTCGGGTACGAGACCAGTTTCTTCTCGTACAGGGACTGGGCGATGGAAAGAGTCTTGTCCGCCGTAAGGTCGTGGTGGATGTTGCAGTCCTTCTGAAGGGAGGTCAGGTCATACAGAAGTGGGGCCTGCTGGAAAACCGTACCACGCTCCACTTTGGTGATTGTCACCGCCGAGCCGGGAATGATGCGTCCGTATGCCGTTTCCGCCGCTTTCTTGTCCCCGAAGTGCTCCGGATGGATGAACAGCCGGTGCGCCTCTCCCTGCTTCAGCGTGATATGAAGCTGCCAGTATGGTGTGGAGACGAAGTTGCGGTTCTCCTTGAAGCGCGCGCATATCATGGCGAGGGTCGGGGTCTGTACCCGTCCGATGGAGTTGTTCGCCGAACCGGAGACTGCCGCCAACGCGCGGCTGGCGTTCATGCCCACCAGCCAGTCCGCCTTCGCCCTGCTGTCCGCGGCCGCATAGAGGCTGTCGTATTCATATCCTTCCCTGAGGTCTGCCATCCCCTTTCGGATGGCCTCATCGGTAAGCGAGGAGAACCACAGGCGTTTGAAAAGCTTGGTACAGCCCAGGTGGGAATATATCCACCGGAAGATGAGTTCCCCCTCACGCCCGGCATCGGTCGCCACGATGATGCTGTCACATTCGGAGAACACCCCGTCGATGACCTTGAGCTGCCTGCCGGCGGCGATGTCCGTCACCATGCCCCTGTCCGTACGTATCTGTCGTTCCACAAGACGGAACGGTTCGGGAAGCATCGGAAGGTCTTCGGCGGTGGTTCTCGTGTAGCCGTATGTTCCCGGCAATGCCAGTGATACTAAATGTCCCAGCGCCCATGTCACCATGTAGCCGTTTCCTGTTATGTAGCCGTCCTTTTTCTCTGTAGCCCCGACCACACGGGCTATCTCCTGACCGACACTCGGTTTTTCTGCTATGATTGCTATCATGATTCGGATAAGAATTAAGCCGTTTCCCGCTTGCCGGCGTACGGAGGGACGGGAAACGGCGGTTATACATTCGGTTTACATAATTATAAAGGTGGAGTTACTCTCCCACGGACTTGATGCCGAGGATTTCGAGCAGCGGGTCACCGTCCTTGCGTACCAGCTGGAGTGTGGCGTCCATCACCACGTCCACACCGAGGAGCACGAGGCTGAGCGGCATCACTTTTGTTTTCTCTCCCCTGAGCAGCGTGTCAAGTTCTCCCGACATCTCCAGCTCGTCCTTCAGGATGCCGATGCCTGCCAACTCGTCCCAGTTCACGTCCTCCGCCTTGAAAGGCGTGTTGTTTTCCTTGTTCATTTCCATGTTCTGATTCTTTAGGATTTCACATTCGTTTTACTTTTACTTTGACCGTCAGGCTATGCTCGCGCCCCTGGATTGGCGGTTTTCCTCTCCCTGTCTTTGTGCGGCGGACACCACGTTGCGCTGCGCGGCGTCGCGTCTGCGGTCGGGGTTCTCGTTGTAGAAGTCCAGCCGTCCCTGGTTGAAGTTCGCCTTGACGTACTGCGAGATGGTCTTGCCGTCATACCCCTTGATGCCCTCGACCAGTACCGCCTTGCCGCTTTGGAGGTCGGCACGCTGCTTGCGGGTAAGCTCCACGTCCCATACCTTGGCCGGTATCTTGAACTCCTCGCGCTGGTCGAAACCGTCCGGTGTGCGCGAATAGCTCAGACGGCCCGTTTCGAGGTCCGCCTTGATGAATGAGGAGAATTCCTCGCCCCTGCGGTTCACCATGCCGTTGAGGAAGATGGGCCGCCCTTCACGCAGCTCTTTCTGCTCCTCGGGAGTGACCTTCACGCCGCCTATTTCATTCGGGATGTAGATTTCCCGTGCGCCTTCAGGGGAGTCGGGATTGTAGCGGGTGTAGGACGGGCGGCCTGTCGCTTCGTCGAGCTTCACGTAGGAGGAGAACAGTTCCCCGTCCTTGCGTTTCATGCCCTCCACGAAAATGGCCTTACCCCCGTTCAAATCATCGATCTGTTTCTTGGTCAGTTCCACGCCTCCCAGATACTGCCGGTTGAAGAGCTTGTCGTTCTCGAAGATGAACTCCACGCCCCTGCGCTCGGCATTGACCTGGATGTGGGCATCGAACGGATTGCCCGATCTGGCCGTCATTCCTTCGATGAATATTTTCTTTCCTTCACGCAGGTCGTTCTGTTCCTGTTCGGTCAGTTTCACCCCGCTGATTTCACGTGGTATGAAGACATTCTCGGCTTTCATCGCCACCACCTCGTTGGTCAGCTTGTCGATGCTGACGAAAGAGGGGACATACTCGCCGTTGCGGTTTTTCAGTTCCACGACACGCCCCATGTTGCCCGTCTCAAGCAGGTTCTTCTTGTCCTCGTCAGAGAAGATATGTCCGAAGTAGGGACGGTCGAGGTCGGGTTTCTGCCGGATACCGTGGATGCCCAGTACGATGTCCCCAGCCCGGGACTGCTGGAACGAGAGCCTCGCGTCGGTACGTAATACGGCGGAGCCGAAGTTCATGCTGATGGGCACTACCTGGTTGGTCTTGTAGCCTCTGAGCATCTGGTCGAGCAGCCCCCGTTCCTGAAGTTCCTCACGGGAGAGCCCGAAGTTCTTCAGCTGTTCCCAGTTGATCATGGACTCGTTGTAGCGGTACTGGGGCTGTTGCTGCGTGCCTCCGCCTTGGGCGGCCTGCTGCTGTGTTTCATTTTCTTTTGCCATTTCTTCTTGATTTTGATGGTTGATACTTTGGTTTTCCTTGTCGCGGGGGACAATCTCGTACTGTTTGAGGAATTCTTCCACCGCGTCTGTCTTTTTTCCGGCGGCGAGGTCTTCGATGGCCTGCCTCACTTTCGGGTCGTCCAGTGCTTTCTCCTTGACGGAGAGGATGCCGAAGCGTGTCGGGTCCTTGAGCTGGCTCCAGAAATTCTTCAGGAAATTCTCGAACATGCTGGCATAGCGGTCGATTTTCAGAAAGGAGTTTGTATGCTCCTTGTCTGCCGGAACCGTCTTGTACCTGCCGTCCTTGTCAATTTGGGACACTGCCTGTAAAATCAGTTCCATCTTGTCGAGGATAAGGATGATGTCGCTCATCTGTTCGTTCTCGGCGACTTGCGGTTTAGGGGGATCGTCCCTTCCATTTTTCTTTGCCATAACTTTGTTTTTTTAGGGTTGATAACTATGATTGTCAGTGCAAATATATAGGATGATTTCTGATATATAATTGATTTACAATATGTTGTGCTATATGTTTCACCGTTTGTCATCCTGTTTCACTGCGGGAGGAAAAGCGGGAGGCGGAAAAACGGGAAAGTCAGAGGAAAAAGCAAGGAAAAGCACCGGATTAAAAAGGCGGAAAAGGGCGGGCACACACGAATGGTAAGCCCCAGGACAAGAAAAAACGGCAGGAACGCCACGAAACCGACAAGGAGAAAACCGTATTATGCAGAGTTGCGAGCGAGCTGTCTTTAGTCCCCGCTTCCTTGTGCCGCTCTATAAGACAGGAAGAAGATTTTGTATGGGAGATGTGTTGACGGCGTAATCCATTGGGACATCAAGCACGGCAAAATACCGCCGTCAGATTGTTTTTTATCTTGTCCTATGCGTCGTAGGTCGCTTCGCTTGCTAAGTCCCGACCGTCTCCACAACTCGGACGGCGATACCGGAACGTTTTTTCGGGTGAAAAATTACCGCAGGGAATTTTTTGCCCGAAAACCGGAGGCCCGAACGTGGAAGGTATCGTCCTCCGGGTTATCTTCTTGAAGGGACTTGTCAAGCGAAGCGTGCTTATGATGGATTTTTATAGAGGAATATGGAATAAGACACCTTGATGATAAAAGTGCGCTAAAAAAGTGCAGAAGTAATCAGATTTTGATTACCTTTGCACTAAAAACGCTCGCTATGACAATAAGAGAATGGATTAGAGATAGGGAAATTGGTGGCTTTCCAACTTTTTCGGTTGATGATGTAAGGCAAACATTTCCTGATTATTCGGAGCAAGTCATCAAGAATGAATTATTCCGATTATCAAAACAAGGCATCTTATGTCCTGTGTATAAAGGCTTTTATGTCATAATTCCTCCTCAGTATGCAGCAAAAAGGATGGTTCCTCCAATATATTACATTGATCAATTGATGTCGTATCTGAATAAACCATATTATATCTGTTTATTGAATGCCGCAGAAATTTTGGGTGCAGCTCATCAACGGCCACAGAAGTTTTCTGTAATGACGGTATTCCCAAAGTCTTCCGTCTCTTCATCAAAGAATAATTCGCTTGTTTGGGGATATCGCAAGGAGATTCCATCTGATTTTTTATTGTTCAAGAATTCTGAGACAGGAGTGATATACTATTCAAATGCTGAATTGACAGCCATTGATATTGTACACTATGAACAATATATCGGTGGCCTCTCAAGGGCAGCGACCATTTTGGATGAATTAGCAGAAAAACTTGATTTTCGTAAAGCTTCCGATAACTTATTTAACTATACATCAATCGCTACTATCCAACGATTGGGATATATATTGGATGATATTTTAGAACAGAAAGAGATTGCAGAAGTGTTACATTCTGAATTATTGACATATGTCAAGCGTTTTAGATATATTCCCCTTAGTACACACAAAACTGATGAGAATGCAGAAAAGAATACTCGTTGGAAAGTTTATATAAATTCGATAATAGAAACAGACGAAATATGATAAACAGAACAGCCATTACCCAATGGAATAAGATTGTTCCTTGGAATGATAATGCACAAGTAGAACAAGACCTTATTATCTCTCGTGCATTAGTCGCTATTTTCAGTGATAAATTCCTTGCTTCACAGCTTGCGTTCAGAGGAGGAACCGCACTTCATAAATTATATCTGTCGCCACAGCCTAGATATAGTGAAGATATTGATTTAGTACAAATCACACCGGGACCGATAAAACCAATCATGTTCAAGCTAGGTGAAGTCTTAAGTTTTTTGCCTGATAGGGTTACAAAACAAAAGCGATATAACAACACGATGTTATTTCGTATGGAGTCGGAAATCCCCCCGACAATCCCCTTACGTTTGAAAATAGAGATAAATTGTTTTGAACATTTCAACGAATTGGGATTGGTTAAAGTTCCATTTGAGGTGGAGAATAGCTGGTTCTCAGGAAAATGTGAGATAACCACATATCGTTTGAACGAATTGCTGGGAACAAAATTAAGAGCATTGTATCAAAGAAAAAAAGGCCGCGACCTTTTTGATTTGTATGTTGCACTGTCGGAAGCGGTTGTGGATATTAATGAAATTTTACGTTGCTACAACCGTTATATGTCGTTTGTTGTGCAACAACCACCTACTTACAAACAGTTCATTAACAATATGGAAGAAAAAATGTTAGATCCTGATTTTTTAGGTGACACTCAGAATCTTATCCGTCCGGATAGAGAATTTAATCCACGATTGGGTTATGAACTTGTTTTGGAAAAATTGATAGAACGAATGCGGAAATAAATATAATATTATCAGATAGGACAAAATAATAGGTTATATGAACGTGGATCATTTAGATTGCCTTTTCCAAGAGTACGGATATGATGTAAAAGAAAGAACCGCATCATATAGGGTGTATTTGCTGAATCAAGGTATGTACCATGGAGCAGAAATCCAAATAATGGACGATGATATTGATGCTACTCCGATACTTGATCGTTACTCCAAATTGGGATATCATGCAAAACAACAAAGGTTCAAATCGATTGAACAAGCAGAAAGTTATTTATTTAAGGGGTTCTTTAATACACAAACTACTGCAAATGATATAAATAGAAGATATACAGAATTTGCTGCTAATCAAGTAAAACATTATTGTAATTGTGGTATTAAGTACCAGTATATCAGTATGCCATATTCTATATATAGTGAAGGTGCGGAAGATACTGTTAGTGGAACTTCAGATATCATTTCTGCAATTAAAGAAGCAATCAATAGAAAGGGGGCACATCTTGTAGTGGTAGAAGCAGCTGCTGGATTTGGTAAGACCTGTACAGCATACGAAGTATATAAATCATTTTTAGATAATAGTGAATATCAAAAGCCCATTTTTACAGAATTGTCAAGAAATAGGGATGCAAAGCAGTTTAAATATATTCTTTGGTCTGAAATTGACAAAGAGAAGGATACGACTGCTAAACAGGAATTAGTTGTTTACAATATAAAAAAAGGGAAAATCCCTCTTATTATTGATGGGTTTGACGAATTACTGTCCAAAAACATAGACAATGGAAAGGCTGGACAATTGAATGAATTTGAGCAAGTTGAAACAATGCTTTCTACCATAGGAGATTTGTTGACAGATGAAGCTAAGATTATTCTTACCTCTAGAAAAACTGCAATATTTGCAGGCGCTGAATTTGGAGATTGGGTTGATTCTTACAATGGAAACTTTGATGTTATCAGATTTCAATTAGAGAAACCCAATATTAAGCAATGGCTTTCAACAGAACGTTATGAGGAAATCATTGGAAAGAATGTTCCTTTGGATAATATTTCAAATCCTGTTCTACTAACTTATTTACGAAATATAAGCAAGGAGGATTTTAGTGATTTATTGGTTTATCCAGAAACGATTACGGATAAGTATTTTGAATATCTACTGAATCGGGAAAAAGAAAGGCAAAATCTTATTATTCGTTGGGAAGACCAAATGCAGATATTTGAAAATTTAGCCAAATCTTTTGTTGATTTTGATATAACTGGTGAAAATAGAAGTTTCGTCAAAGAACTGATTATAGAATATAACAAGTCACGTCTTTTGTATTATAAAGAGTTGACACCGACAAAACAAACTTTGGATGAACTTGCTGACACACTTACAAATCATGCCCTATTAGATAGAACAGGGAATAAAGATTTTATAACTTTTATCAATGAATTTATTTTTGGGTATTTGCTCGGAAAATCAATTCAGAAAGAACCTGTCACATTTTTGCAAAAACTTAACCCTATACCTGAGCATCTAATCGAACTGGCAATTTACGCATACAAATATTCTTCCAATGATGATAAATTAAAATTATGGGATAAGTTTTCTGTTATAAAAGATAAAATGTCTTTGTATTTGGCTGTTACCACAGATTGCATTCTTTTAAAGAAAGTAACAGGTAATTATAAATGTGCAGGATTGAATTCTTTCCATTTTGAAGATATTAATATCCTTAGTGAAGAATGTAAGTTTGTAGAAACTTCGTTTGTCGATTCTGTTTTTGAGAGATGCACTTTTGATGTAAACGCTTTTTATAATGTTACATTTACAGGATGCAAATTTATTGATTGTGATGTGAATAGTGATTTGTCTTCTGGTTCTAACAATATTCATTGTTATGGATGCGATGACTATAACACTGGCTTTATATCTTCTTTGGTAAAAGTTACGACATCTTCTGTTTTGCAGAAACAAGAAGATATAGATCTAGAGATTGAAATACTTAGCAAGTATTTTAAAGTTGATGGAAAATCTCCCAAAATGAGGTATATCTCTACCCTTAGAAAAGAATTTGGAGAAAAGAATTTGGATGTCGTTTTTGCAACTTTTGAATTATTAAAGAAAAAAGGAATGATTCTGATTGACGGGAATAATTCGCACATTTCAAAATCAGGTATTGCATATTATCATAAGAACATACAAGTATGAGTGCAGGAAATAAAGTTTTGAGGGATATAGTTACAGATTTGGAGGCTGTCTTGAACAAATGTGGCGTAATGTACCATGTGTTTTATCGTACTAAGTCAGAAATGTCTATTAAAAATAAACTTGAGAAAAAATCTGAAGAATATCGTAAAGCCAACAAGAAGATGCAAGATTTATTGGCTCTTCGTATTACTTTGTATTTTACGGATGATGTAGAACTTGTTCACAACTATCTAAAAAGTCAGTCCAATTTTGACAGTGAATCTGTTGATGAAGCCGAAGTTGATAAATTCTGTCCCAAAAGACTAAATTTAATTATGCGTGTTCCAAATAATCTTCAGCAAGATATGAAAGCGGCAATAAAAGAAACTGGTTATGAAGATTTAATTGATAACACTTATGAAGTTCAAATCAGAACTATTTTATCGGAAGGTTGGCACGAAGTTGAACATGATTTACGTTATAAATGCAAAGAAGAGTGGAATGAATTTAAAGAGGAATCCAGACTTCTGAACGGAATTTATGCTACCTTGGAAAGTAGTGAATGGTCAATGCTTACATTATTTGACAGACTTTCATATTCCCAGTATAAAAATAAAGTTTGGAATAGTATGTTACGCAATAAGATGAGAGTTCGTTTTGCTGATAAAGGTTTGTCAGAAGAACTTTGTAAATATTTGTCAAACAATAATAAAACTGCAAAATTATTGTATCGTGCAAATAGAACCAAAATATTGAAATTAGTAATGGAAAAAGGCTTTGCATACCCTCTCACTTATGATACTGTGTTACATCTTATCAATCATATTATTGTAAAAGATAAAATATTAGCGAATTTTGAAGATAAAGTTTTGAAACGAGATATGGATATAATGTTTGGTGAATTATAGCAGTAGTTGATATTAGCACCATTTTTACTCACTCAAATAAACAAAAATGGTGCTTTTTATGGTCTTACTTTTTTACATATGTATGCTCCATCCGTGGAACGGTTCCATGACTACGGCAAAAGATTCATCCGGTCTGCTTTAGTAGAATTATAAGAAAAACTTCTGTCTTGCATGAGCCCGTTCCAATACATGCAGATTGCCGTATCCGATGGATTTCAGTTCTACCAGCAGGCTCCTGTATTCTTTTTCCGTCGCGGGCAGTGTCCCGGAGATGATTCCCTTGTAATCGGCTGCGCCATGCTGTCCCGCATGCATGTAGGATGTGATTGTATTTTCGGATTCGTTCCACGGTATATATGGAAAGAGAGCAATTACCCCGCCTTCCTTGAACCGTCTGAACACTACCTTAATAGGTGTTTCCATATCAGTCTGTTGTCTATCCGTATATAATCTTATCCATTTCCCTATCGGGAAACGTGCATAATTCTTCGTTGGTACAATAGTAACGGATATTCTCGTCCTGTTCGACAGCTTCGTCCAAAAGGTTTCGCATGTCATTTTCCAGTTCATGTCCCAGCTCCTCCACCGATATCGTATAGGTTTCCATGCCGGTCGTAATCTCACGCAACGGGTATGCCTTGCCTTTGTAGAAAATTGTACCGATCTCTATGTCTTCGCCACGCCCGGCCATCCTGTCAAGGTATTCCTTGATAATATCCCCATGACACGGATGCGGTTTACAGAAGCATCCCAGAGTCTTTCCCTGCAACTCATGAACCCTGCGCCTGTATTCCGCATCGTTCACCAGCCTCCTGTAAAAATATTCGCGGAATCCGGCCAGTGTCCCGCCCCGGATCATGTCCTGCTTCAGCCTGAACGGATTACCGAAATACCCGTCTTGCCCTTTACCGGCACGACCGATATACACATCGTATGCCTCCTTACGGATATTCACTACTCTTGTATGTTTTCTGTTATCTGCCATACTCATTTGATTTTTAGTTATGATTCCGTTATGAAAGTGACCTTGTAGGTCTTACATGCTTTCCCGAAAGCGGGATTGGTGTCAAATTCCTTGTATGACTCCCAATCCACCGACATGGTGTAGCCGTTCGGAAAGTTTTCGGCGATGAACTTGGTTATCATTTTCTTGTCCTCATCAGACAGGAACAGTTCCTCCCGGGTGCCGTACTCCAATGCAAAAATCGCCCATTCGGGAATGTTGTCCCAAACGAGCGTCTTGCTGTTATTGCCATTCATAATCCTGCTGTTTATTGCTGTGATACCATAAGCTCTTTGATAATGTCGTCGAGCTCTGTTTCCCACTTGTCCGTTCCGTCAATCAGCGAGGGATAGGTAAGCTGTTTCCACTGCCGGTAATCGAAGAGTTTCATACGCAGCGGATAGTAGTCGAAAAGTTTCCGACCTTCGGAGAATACTCTCAAATGGTTTGTCCCGACTTCCATCAGCCTCAGACCATAACGTCCAATGATTTCGTGGAACCTTTTCATCGGGGTGAAGTTACTTCTGCTCATACCTTTTTATTTTTGAGTTAAACATTTCACGGCTCGTGAGCCGGTATTTTATTTCTTGCCTGCCTCGCTGTCCCGTGCCGGATTGTGCAAGGCTTTCCGGAAAAATACCGCAAGCGGAGCGCGGAAGATTTTTGCGGAAACCCGTAAGGGCTCGGCCTTGCTCAATCCTGACAGGCACGGGGCGACCTTTGCAGGCTGAAATAAAACAGCGGTATCCTATTCCTCCTTCCTGTCGCTGTCTTCTTTGGGTATCAGGTGCTGTAAATCAGGATCGGTCTTGATGCGTTGCATTTCATCTTCAATTATTTGCAGCACGTCCGCCTTGATACGTGAATAGTTACGCTCTATCTGCTGCTGCATGATGTCGTTGCCGTCCGCATCCTTGAACTCGTTGATGACGGGTATCTTCTTGTAGGCTTTCGTTTCCGCCGCTACTTTCTCGTTGTCAACTATGATACGGGCATGGAAAATCTTCTGGTCTATCTCTTCCCCGAAGTTGTCCGCCACACTGCCCACGAATGTGCCCTGCGAGAGGTTGGCTATCTTGGATGCCGGTATCAGCGAGTCCAGCTGCGTGTTGATGGAGGTGGATGTGTCCTGCCTGTTGATGGAGATGGACTGCCGTTGCTGGAGAATCTTGCCGAAACGTTCCGAAAGGCTTTTGGCCGTTTCCCCGACCACCTGCCCGGAGAAGATATTCCCGACTGTATTTTGGATCACTTTCGCCTCTTTTTCACCGTAGTCACGGGTCAGCTGGGAGAAGTCCTGGAAACCGAGACAGACAGCCACCTTGTTGCTTCGGGCGGTGGCTATCAGGTTATCGATACCACGGAAATAGATGGTCGGAAGCTCGTCTATGATGATGGAACTCTTGAGTTGCCCTTTCTTGTTTACCAGCTTTACAATGCGGCTGTTGTACAGTCCCAATGCCGCCGAATAGATGTTCTGTCTGTCCGGATTATTTCCCACGCAAAGGATTTTCGGGTGTTCGGGATTGTTCAGGTCCAATGTAAAATCATCGCCGGTCATTACCCAGTATAGCTGCGGTGAAATCATCCTTGAAAGCGGGATTTTTGCGCTCGCTATCTGGCCCTGTAACTGGTCCTGTGCGCCTCCTTGCCAGGCATCCATAAAGGGAGAGAGGTAGTTTTCGAGGGACGGGTATGAGGTCAGGATTGTAAATATATCTGCGTACGGTTTATTCAGAAACTCTATTGCGTGAGGGAAGGTACAGTATTTGCCATCCTTGTAAATCCGCAAATACCAGATAATGGCTGCGAGCAGGATAATCGGAGATTCCACAAAGAAGTCACCCTGTTTCTGAATCCAGGTCTTGTTCAGATTCAAGAGTATGGTGTAGGCCGATTCGTAAGCGTCGGATATGTCCGCCATGAATTTCGGGTTGATGGGATTACAGCGGTGGCTGCGTCTCGGGTCATCAAAATTTATCACGTAGAATTCCGGTCTGACCCTGTACTTGTCAATGTTTTTAAGCAGTTCGTTATAGGCAATGACCGAGAGGTCATCAAATTTGTAATCGTACAAATATAAAGCGAATCCCTTGGAAATCATCTGTTTGATGTAGTTGTTCACCACCGCGTAGGACTTCCCACTGCCAGGCGTTCCAAGCACGATGGACGCACGAAAAACGTTTACAACGTTGATCCATCCGTCCCATTCCTTGCCCTGATACACGAACTTGGTCGGCAAATTTACAGAATACTCGTTTTCCATCAAGTGTGTCTCCTGCATGAAACTCTCGTTGGCGGTATTGAACACGTCCTCCATCAGGTTGTGTTTCAGCATACGGCTTATCCATACGCCCGACATCAAAAGAAGGATGTACCCGGCGGTCAGCGTTACCGTGTAAATGGCGGCGTCAACTGTCGGACTGAACGGCAGGTCGAACATCCACCAGTTCATGAAGAACAATACAAGCCCCGAAAGGAAGGCGGTATATATTTTCCGCCAGGTCATCTTCTGGTTTTTCACGCCCTTCGTGCCCAAACATGACAGCGCAAGGAATATGACGGCGAACACTTTTGTCACCAGCAGGTTGCTGAAAAGCCCCGCCGTCCTCTGGAAATTCAGTAGTATCTTATCGACCACTCCGATATTGATACCCGCATCCACGAATGCCCGGTAACAGAACCAATAGACGTGGATGACAACAAACACGATGGATATGGCACGCATGAATTCCATGACCTTTGCCAGTCCTCTCAAATCATCTTCCTGTTGCATAACGATATAATTTTAATGGTGAATGAATATTGTTTTTAGGAGATGCCCCGTGAGCGGCGTTTCTTTTTCTTCTTGTGATACAGCCTGCGTGCAAGAGCCTCTTCCTGCGGGTCGGGACCGTTTGCTTCAAAGTCGAAGATCCCGAAAGCCTGTTCTATGGCACTTTCCATGTCGGAGGAGAATCCGCTTTGCAGACCGGTGTCCGGCATGGGCGCATCCAGATTCGGGATATTGCCCGGATTATTAAAGAGGCGCTCAAAGGCATTTGCCGAGAACTCCTTTCCGAGCCGCGAGCCGTTATAGACCTCCCTGTTCCTGTGGTCGATGAAGGTCGCGCCGTAAATGCGTCCTTCCCCGTTCTCCCGGAACACCACGTCTATTCCCCGGCCGTTCAAGAGGCGGATGAAATCCTCCCGGTTGCCACGGCATCCATGCATGGCGAGTGCAATCTCGTTCCGTATTTTGGGCTGCCGTTTTTTGTTCTTGTATTCACGGGTATTGTAACCAATACGCTTTTCCAGTCCTTCATAACCGAAGCGTTTTCCGATAAGGGAGGACTTGATGGGCGTACATACCGGTTTGCCTGTATTGTCTGTCATGGTATAGACAATGCCGTTGTAAGGTGTCCCTTCAAATTCGCCCCTAACCTGTTTCGCCTCGATGTTAAAGCAGGACAGCAACGCGCTGTACTCTCCGAATGACTGGAAACGGTAAGTGGAGAACACGCTTTTAAGGATGTTGGAAACCTGTTGCTTTACATCGCCATTCTGATAGTCCGCTTTCTTCAGATATGGTTCCAGCAGTTCCCTGCGTTTGTCCTCCACCTGTTTCAGACCGAATTTTCTTTCCAGTTCCCGACAGGCCTTCATCGAGCGGTTCCATTCGTAGGCATCGTCAATCTTTTCCCCTTTCTCGTTCACGCAGGTGGAAACGATATGGATATGCCTGCGGCCGATGTCCTCGTGAATATATACAATGTAAGGCTGGTCGCCGTAGCCCATGCGTTGCATATACTCCCTTGCCAAATCCGCAAATTGGGAATCGGTGAGACGGTCATCCACCGAAGGATTGAGCGATATGTGTAGCACCGGCTTCTCCGTGTTCCTGTTGGCAAGCAGGTAATTTTCGAATGCCCAGAGCGTGTTCCTCATGACCTGTTCCGGATTGCCCGTGACATCGGCAATCATGCGGTTTCCCGAAATGATGCGTGCCGTTGACTCGTTCACTTTCTGCTGGTTGTAGATGACAGCCCCGTAGAGCGACGCGCCCCTGTTGATTTTTGCCACCATGTCATTCCTCCTCCCTCTGTTTTTTGATAAGGTAGGTTTCTTCAAACTCACGGGTTAGCATGATGATCCGCTTGCTCAGCACCACCAGATCTATGGTCACCTTTTCCAGATTGCGAAGCAGGGCGTATGCCCGTTTCTCCCCGAAATTGGTCTTGATTGCCTTTACCGCCTGGTTGTAGTTGTTGCCTACGGCCTGGAACTGATGGTAGAAATTGGTAAGACGGACGTAGTAGTCCATTGCTGCCTTGTCGATTCTGACCACCTTGATTTCCTTGTTCAGAAGTACCGATTTAATAAACCTCGCACGGTAAGCCATACCCGATTTCTGGAATGAGAGTTCAAATTGCGCGTTCTCCCGTGAATTGAATTTGATACCGTAGCGGTACACGGCAGGGTCGGATTTTGATTTCCGCCCTACACCTTTTCTTGCTTTTCTGTTCTTGTTTTCTTCCATACGCATTGAGTTTTTTCAGTTTCTGATCTTCCGTCATGGATTTCCGACTTTGGAGGAAATCCCTCCCGAGCCGTCAGGCGAGCGGCAAGTTGTTTTGGGTTGCCCGAAATATTTCGGGCTGCCGAAAACACAACTTGCTATTACCGCTTGGTAATGAATTTTCCTTCGTCAAATTGTGTTTTGACCTTCAGCCTCATTCTTCGGCTTCGGAAAGCCCTCGCAGCCGTATCCGTTCCGTTGTCGGTGCAAAGTTATGGCAGTTTATTCTGTTGTAAAATAGCAAGTTATATGTAACATGATGACATATGGTGACACAGGTCGTCACCTCCCTTGAAACATGGTGGAAGTATGGGAAAATACCATTTTATTTGCAGCGTGAACGGTAAAACAAACCAATAGTCAAGTAACTGTCCGTTGTATTGCCGGTTAGCGAAAGCACTTGTTGTAACAGGCGGGTAATGATTGGATGCTTGCTTTGTTAAGGCAGAGAACTATCGGTTGGTCGGTTTGCCGGTTGGTGAGCACAAAGCAACCGTATCACTAACAAACCATGTCACAAAGCAAACAACAGACAAGTAAAACAATAGTATAATAAACCATTAAAAAAGTTCAGTTATGAAGAAGAATCCGTTATTCGTTGCGGTCAGCAATCAAAAGGGTGGGGTCGGCAAAAGTACCATGTTGATAACGCTTGCCAGTCTCCTGAATTATTCGATGGGCAAGAATGTGGCCATCGTTGATTGTGACTCCACCCAGCGTAGCCTGTTCAATCTGAGGGAACGGGACATGGAGATGGTGGAGATAAACAAGAAGTACATGGTGTTGCTGGAGGAACAGAGACTCAGGGGATGTAGGATTTATCCTATCAGGCAGGCAAAACCGGAGAATGCACGCCAGGTGGCCGGAGAGTTGGCGGCAAAAGCAGATTTTGATATCGTTTTCATAGATCTGCCGGGATCTATGGACATATCCGGCGTTTTGCAGACCATTTTCAATGTGGATTATGTATTGCCCCCCATTGCCGCTGACAATTTTGTCATGGACAGCAGTTTTGTCTTTGCCAAAAGCGTCATGAAGTGTGCGGAAAACCGGAATAACATTCCCTTAAAAGACGTGTTCCTGTTCTGGACCAAGGTCAAGAAAAGAAGCAACACCGAGGTGCTTGACAACTATATGGCACTGATGAAGAAACAGGGGTTGAAAATTCTGGATTCAATGATTCCCGATCTCTGCCGCTATGACAAGGAACTGTCATCCCGGACACGCACCTATTTCCGCTGTTCGCTCCTTCCACCGCCGGCAGGACAGCTTAAAGGCAGCGGATTGCAGGAACTGGCAAACGAACTGATTGTAAAATTTAACCTGTAATTGAGATATGGCAAAGAAAATTGTAAAAGTGAATGAAGAAAAAATCAGGGGGTATATGGTCGGTGACATTCCTGATGCCATCGAGAACGAGGATATCATAGTGGTTGAGGTTCCGGAAGAGGGAAACAATGAAAGGCAGGATACGGAAAAAGAAACTGCCCGGAAAAATTCCAAATCTTGCAATATGCCTAAAAGTGACAGTAACTTTCGTCAAAAGTATCTGGTGAATACCCCCATGCCCGGACGTATCCAGGTGTACCTGAACCGCAAGCTGTACGACGAGATAAAGAATTATCTCAATGTGATAGCTCCCGAAGTAAGTATTGCGAGCTATATCAGTAACATCATAGCCGAGCATATAGAACTCAACATCGAGGAAATCACCCGAATGTATAAAGACCGTTTTTCACCCCCTAAAATTCAATAGTCATGGAAACAACATTAATTTATTTTTCAGTAAAAGCCGTGTCGGCAACTTATATATTATATAAGGTATGGATGTTTATATTCAGTCCGAAAGTTTATAAATTCTGGAACAATCAGCTTCGTTATATGCGCATTGCACGTATCCGGTTATGGAAATCACGCAAAAAACGGATGGCGGAAAAAGCAAGGAAAGCCCGGTATAGGGCAAGACTGGACAAGGCTGAAGCATGGATCGCACAAGCGGAGAACGATATCCTTAAAGTCGGGCATGAAAAGAATACCGAAACGCAGCCGAATCCCCTGAACGAGTACAATGAAGTAATCGGCAAGACGAAGATAGTCTATCTTGAAGACCCGGAAGTGGCGAGAAAAACTCCCACACGTTCTGAGCCTATGAAAAAGGAACCCATAGAGGAGGATGAGGATATAAATCCGGATGACGTGATTGATGACTTTACTCCCAAAAAAGGACTGACAGAATCGGAAAAACGGGAACTTATGTCAAATGACGGGTGCGTTCCTGACCCGGATTTTTCAAGGGCATTGACTTTTGAGGAACTGGACAATGTCGCTGATGTGCTTATTTCGGGGACGGATGACAGAAAGAAAATCCGAAATGCTGCCGAAACCTTGTACCAACTTCAGGATACAGACCTGTTCAGGTTCTTTTCAACCGAATTGAGTACTCAAAGCCAATTGGAAAAACTGCTTAGGGAAAATATGCCAAATGGAAAAGAGACATCAAAACAGTCTTTGGAACAGATTGGAATTGATTGGAATAAATACATGTAAATATGGAATCGAATGAGAAAAACAAAAAAACAACAAGCAATGCCGAAGTCAGAAGCAGAATCTTTTGGCATAAAAAGAAATCCTGCAATTCGTGCCCCACGCATCTATCTATCTGAAGAAGAAGTCATCAGAATTATGCGGAAAGAAGCCGCTATCAAAAAGAAGATAGGAAATCTTATTGATAGTATGCTTTGTGATGATTCACAAATTTCAGCAATGGATAATATAAAAAATAAGACAGAGGCATTCGATATAGATGAATTCGTTTAATTGTTTCTTTTTGCTGTCATAGTTTCAGAAGGCATGTCGATGTGATATCGGTGTGCTTTCTCTATGTCAGATTCCTTTTCCGGTTCTGAGGTGTAGACAATGTATAAAACGTGTAAAATGAACAGAAGCGAAGTGTGAAAGCCGGCTTTCACACTTCGCTTTTCCATTCCAATACAGACAGCCGCTATTTCATCCTTTCATAAAGATTGAGACCGGTTTGCCGCTTTCAAACGCCTTGCTCACCGTGTAGTATGTTCCCCCTTTCGGCTAAAGATTCCCAATAGGCTATGACTGTATCCGCTTTACGCACCATGTATTCATTCCTGCGAAAGTAGCCGCGGAAACGGGGCTGCCTTTGCCGGAAGGAATGAAATTCCACTTTCTTCTTATCCCTGTTTTTCTGTTTAACATTGATGGAAAAGCCCTTTTTGAACAGCTCAAAATCTTTTTCCGATGTAACGTGATGTCATACGGTGTCACATATCGTATAGTCTGTAAATCAATAAATTAAGCATTATATATTCGCAGTCGAAATCATTTTTTGTTTCACCAATTAAAAGTTTCGACACATGAAAAAAAGATTCTTTTTGGCAGCCATGACGCTGCTGGTTTCAATGGGGGCATCCGCCCAGGGCAACGGTATCGGTGGAATTACGGAAGCTACCAATATGGTCACTTCGTATTTCGATCCCGGCACCAAGCTGATTTACGCCATCGGTGCCGTTATCGGCCTTATCGGAGGCGTGAAAGTCTATTCCAAGTTCTCGTCAGGTGACCCGGACACCTCAAAGACTGCCGCCAGCTGGTTCGGTGCGTGTATCTTCCTGATTGTCGCTGCCACCATCTTACGCTCATTCTTCCTGTAATATGGCGGAATTCAATGTCAACAAGGGGATTGGGCGCAGCCCGGAGTTCAAGGGACTCAAGAGCCAGTACCTGTTCATCTTTGCGGGAGGATTGCTCGCGTTGTTCGTAATCTTCGTCGTCATGTACATGGCAGGTATCGACCAGTGGGTCTGCATCGGTTTCGGGGTCGTTTCCGCATCGGTGCTGGTCTGGGGCACTTTCAGGATGAATTCGAAATACGGTGAATGGGGCCTTATGAAACTCCATGCGCTGCGCAGCCATCCCCGCTACATCATCAGCCGGAGAAAGTTCCTCCGGTTGTTTTCTCCAACCATTAAAAACAGAAAAGCATGAAAAACGTAATGAAAACAGCCACGCTGGAAAGCAAGTTTCCGCTGTTGGCCGTGGAGAACGGCTGCATCATCAGCAAGGATGCGGACATCACCGTGGCATACCGGGTGGAACTGCCGGAACTGTTCACGCTGACACGTGCCGAGTACGAGTCCATGCACTCCACCTGGGCAAAAGCGGTAAAGGTCTTGCCGAACTACAGCATCGTACACAAGCAGGACTTCTTCATCGAAGAGGGATATAAGCCGGATATCTGCAAGGAAGACCTGAGCTTTCTGAGCCGCAGTTTCGAACGCCATTTCAACGAGCGGCCGTATTTGCAGCATACCTGTTACCTGTTCCTTACGAAAACCACGAAGGAACACAGCCGGACAACCAGCAGTTTCAATGCACTTACAAGGGGATTCATTATCCCCAAGGAAATGCAGGACAAGGAAACCGTCACCCGGTTCATGGAGTGCTGCGGACAATTCGAACGCATCGTAAACGACAGCGGCCTGCTACGTATCATCCGCCTGACGGATGAGGAGATCATCGGGAGCAACAATTCCGCCGGCATCATCGAGAAGTATTTTTCCATGTCGCAGGAAGATGCTACCTGCTTGCAGGATCTGTCACTCGGTGCCGGAGAAATGAAGGTGGGCGACAACTACCTGTGCCTTCATACGCTTTCCGATCCGGAAGACCTGCCGTCGAACGTGTCAACCGATTGCCGGTATGAAAGGCTCTCGACAGACCGGAGCGACTGCCGGCTGTCCTTTGCCGCACCGATAGGCATCCTGCTTACCTGCAACCATGTGGTGAACCAGTATCTCTTCATTGATGATTCGGCTGAAATTCTCAGGAAATTCGAGCAGACCGCACGGAACATGCACTCGCTTTCCCGTTACAGCCGTTCCAACCAGATCAACCGCGAATGGATTGAGGAGTACCTGAACGAGGCACACAGCAAAGGGCTGGTTTCCATCCGTGCGCACTGCAATGTCATGGCATGGAGCGATGACCGGGAAAAGTTGAAGCGCATCAAGAACGATGTGGGCAGCCAGCTGGCGTTGATGGAAGCCAAACCGCGCCACAACACGGTGGATGTGCCGACCCTCTTCTGGGCGGCAATACCCGGCAATGCCGGAGATTTCCCGTCCGAGGAGAGTTTCCACACCTTTATCGAGCAGGCCCTGTGCCTGTTCATCGGGGAAACCTCCTACAAGGACTCGCTCTCCCCGTTTGGCATCCGTATGGTGGACCGCCTGACCGGAAAACCCGTCCATCTGGATATTTCCGACCTGCCGATGAAGAACGGCACAATCACGAACCGGAACAAATTCATCCTCGGACCTTCGGGCAGCGGGAAATCTTTTTTCACCAACCACATGGTACGCCAGTATTACGAGCAGGGTGCGCATGTGCTGTTGGTGGATACCGGAAACTCCTATCAGGGACTGTGCAGCCTTATCCATGCCAGGACACACGGCGAGGACGGGATTTATTTTACTTATGAAGAAAAAGATCCGATAGCTTTCAATCCTTTTTACGTGGAAGACGGGATTTTCGATATCGAGAAGAAAGAATCCGTCAAGACGCTTATCCTTACCCTGTGGAAGCGTGACGACGAGCCGCCGACACGTGCCGAGGAGGTGGCGCTATCCAATGCGGTCAATCTCTTTCTGGAGAAAATCCGCAGGGACAGCAGCATAAAACCCTCCTTCAATACCTTCTATGAGTTTATCCGTGACGAGTATCAGGATATCCTAAAAGAGAAGCGAACCCGTGAGAAGGATTTTGACGTATGGGGATTCCTCAATGTATTGGAGCCTTACTACAAAGGTGGCGAGTATGACTACCTGCTTAACTCTGACAAACAGCTTGATTTACAGAGTAAACGCTTCATAGTTTTTGAATTGGACAATATCAAGGACAATAAAGTACTCTTCCCGATAGTCACCATTATCATCATGGAAACCTTCATCAACAAAATGAGAAAGTTGAAAGGAATCCGCAAGATGATATTATTGGAAGAAGCCTGGAAAGCCATTAGCAAGGAGGGTATGGCGGAATATCTTCGGTACCTCTTCAAGACCGTCAGAAAGTTTTTCGGTGAGGCCGTGGTCGTGACCCAGGAAGTGGAGGACATCATTTCTTCCCCGATTGTCAAGGGTACCATCATTAATAATAGTGACTGTAAGATTCTCCTTGACCAGCGCAAGTATATGAACAAGTTCGATGAGATCCAAGCGTTGCTCGGTCTGACCGACAAGGAGCGGGCGCAGATACTTTCCATCAACATGGCAAACAATCCTTCCCGAAAGTACAAGGAAGTGTGGATTGGTCTCGGAGGCTCACAGTCAGCAGTCTATGCCACCGAGGTGTCGCTTGAAGAATATATGGTGCGCCCGTAAAGGGAATTTGACGAATGTCGCTTTGGCAAGCGACTGGGCAAGTGTTTAAAATGCCCATTAACAACCGCTAACCGGAGGGGAAAACCCCACAAGGGAACATAGCACGTTGGTAAAGCCATAAGTCAGCCAACTGTCAGGCTGCGACCGAATGGCAAGTTAAAATGATAGATATGAGGATAAAGCCTGCATTGGTTGAACGATAGTCCGAGCAGTCGTATCCTTGGGCAATGACGGAAGACAGTTGAATAATTCTTCGGAATTATACCGTTATGTTGCGGTACTACACTGATGACACGTAGCAGGAGTAGCATAAACTTACCGCAAGGCAACTACCATAAGTAGTAAAGGACGAAAGTCGTATCCGACAATCTATCGAGCCAAATAGTCGTCAAATTTCTAAACGGGGATTGCCTAAACCGGAAAGCCAGTTGTAGGGCTATGGGGTCTGCCCCTGAATATCCGGCATGGCAACGGAGCTTCCATAGTAGTCTGAGCAGGGTAACGCCTTGTACATGGCGAAGGGGAGCAGCTAATTAAGTTTAACAATTTAAAGGAAGATGTGAGAGACATGAGAAATCCAGAAAATGTGTTGAACAGTCTGAGTAAACACAGCGGTAACTTGAACTATAAGTTTGAGCGGCTGTATAGAGTGCTGTTTAACGAGGAAATGTTTTATGTAGCCTATCAGAATATTTACAGCAAGACAGGCAACATGACGGCAGGAGCCGATGGTAAAACCATTGACGGAATGAGTATTGACCGAGTTGAACAACTGATTGGCAGTCTTAAAAATGAGACTTATCAGCCTAATCCGTCCAAAAGGACGTACATACCTAAGAAAAACGGGAAAAAACGTCCGCTTGGCATACCCTCTTTTGATGATAAGCTGGTACAGGAAGTAGTCAGAATGATACTTGAAGCAATCTATGAAGGTAGTTTTGAACATACTTCACATGGGTTTCGTCCCAAACGAAGTTGTCATACTGCTCTTATAGATATACAAAAGACATTCACTGCCGTGAAATGGTTTATTGAAGGCGATATTAAAGGATTCTTCGACAATATCAATCATGACGTACTGATTAATATTCTTCGGGAACGTATCGCCGACGAGAGATTTTTGCAGCTTATCAGAAAATTCCTGAATGCCGGATATGTGGAAGACTGGGTATTTCATAGAACGTACAGTGGAACTCCGCAAGGCGGGATTATCAGCCCAATACTGGCTAACATCTACCTTGACAAGTTCGACAAGTACATCAAGGAATACATCAATCGGTTCAATAAAGGGGTAACAAGAAAAGGCGACGCTCGATACAAGCTCTACGAACAGCGAAGATACCGACTGGCAAAGAAACTAAAGAATGAGAAAGATGTAAAGGTAAGGAAACAGATGACCGCCGAAATTAAGCGGCTACGAGAAGAACGGAACAACTATCCGGCACGTAATGAAATGGACAGCAGTATCAAACGGTTAAAATACGTGAGATACGCAGATGACTTTCTGATTGGAATTACCGGTAATCTTGAAGACTGCAAAACAGTAAAAGAGGATATTAAGAATTATTTGAATGAAGCTCTTAAACTGGAACTGTCAGACGAAAAGACACTGATAACCAATGCGCAGAAACCAGCGAAATTTCTCGGATATGACGTATTTATACGTAGGTGTAACGATTTACGTAAGGATAAGTACGGTAAAACGGTTCGTGCATTCGGACACAAGCCTGTATTGTACCTGAATTTTGAAACGATGCGGAAGAAACTCTTTGATTATAAAGCCGCAAGAATAGCGGTCGTCAATGGCAAAGAGGTTTGGAAATCCATCGTCAGAACGTACATGCTGAACTTGGATGACTTGGAAATAGTCAGTCAGTTCAATGCCGAAATCCGAGGGTTCTATAATTATTACTCAATAGCCAATAACAGCTATGTCATCAATTCTTTCTATCACATTATGTCATACAGCATGTATAAGGTATTTGCGAACAAATACAAATCATCTGTAAAGAAAATACTTCTGAAATATAAAAAGAACAAGTTTTTCCAAGTGGCATATGAAAATAGCAAGGGTAAGACACTTTACCAATCATTTTATCATGATGGTTTCAAACGCAAAAAGGTTGCAGGGAATATTTACTGTGACACTATTCCACGGACAGTTTCCATAACAGGTGGACGTAACAGCCTTATGGAAAGGCTGAAGCTCCAAGTTTGCGAATTATGCGGTGCTACCGATAAACTCGAAATGCATCACGTTCGCAAACTTAAAGACCTGAAAGGTAAATCCGACTGGGAAAAGAAAATGATAGCTCGAAGACGAAAAACTTTGGCTGTCTGCTCAAAGTGTCATGCAAAAATAGACCCCGACCGAAGAATCAGACTGAATTAATTAGTGGAGAGCCGGATACAGGGAGACTTGTAAGTCCGGTTCGGAGGCGAGTACTCGGAAACCTACCATAGAAATATGACAAGGCGCTGGGTGCTTAGCCTACTGCTACACCACTGAAGAAACGGAAAAACTGGAACTCATGCGCCTTACGGACAAACTCGGCGGCAACATAGAGCTTGCAATAAGGCAGCTCGCAGAGAGCAAACGTAACAGTAAGTAACATTCAAAAATCAAGAAAGACATGAAATTTACCGAATGGATAAGACATCGGATTGTCGGTCGCTTCCGGGAACCGGACCACCGGGAATTGCAGGAGATTGCTCAAAAAGCCAAACGTCTTGCCGGTGTGTACAATCACGGGGAACTTGCAAAGCTTATCCGGGAGTACAGTCATTCGGAAAAAGCTATTGAACAGATCGCCCTGCTGATAGCGAAATCCGAACCCTTCGATTCTCCCATATCAACGATGAACAAGGAATCCGTAGATATGATGGATGTATTGACGGATACTCCATTTATGGCGAAACACGGCTCTCAACTGACGGATATCCCACCATGGGAAGCCACATCAGTGCATGGTTTGTTCGCAATGTACACCATTATGCGTGATTGGGGATGTACGAAATATCCGATGAATAGAATTGAACGCCCGCCACATAGTGAAGTAATATCCGCAATAAGAATATTGGACTTCCAGAGAAAGAGCCGGGATGTATCTGAACTATGCGAACTCGCCTCATACAGCATGGTGCCATCGACCTACGTCAAGCTGCGCTATGGCATTGAGGACAAATGCAGTACCTATGAATGGCTCGAAAGCTATCTGATGGACAGGGATGACTGCTGCATTGAGCCTGATGTCAGGATGAACATTCCCCGTATAGAAGCCGAGATGTGCGCGGCGGCTGAAAAGGCGGTCGAGAATATCCCCGGAGTCCGTCTGCCGGACTTCTATCTTGAGGGACTTGACCGGGAGCTTGACAAATTGGGGCGTATCGCCGTGTCACCGGATGCTTCAAACGACCTTATCAATGTGCAACCGGATTTTCTGGTCAAATACGGTATTGACAAGACCGCAGCCCCGGAAGAACAATCCCGTCAGGCACAGAAAGCCTACAAAGAACTGGATAACAGATTAGTCCGGGTTACCAGCCGCAGACCTTATGCTGACGAATTCTTCGCATCCCTCAGACACGGGAAAGAAAAAGTGGCAGAGGTAGACCGTCCGAGACCGGTGCACAAGCCTATCCTCCGTAATCCGCCGTCCAAAGGGCGAAAAATGGGACTTTGACTTTCAACAGATTTTTATTCACCATTAAAACAGAAACATCATGAAAAAGAAAATTCTCATGCTGTGCATGGGCTGCTTCCTTGCCAGCCTCACAGCAAAAGCGCAATGGGTCGTGAGCGACCCGGGCAATCTAGCACAGGGCATCATCAATGCCGCCAAGAACATTGTTCACACGTCCTCCACAGCCACTAATATGGCGAATAATTTTCAGGAGACTGTAAAAATCTACAAGCAGGGCAAGGAGTATTACGACGGATTGCGCAAGGTCAAGAACCTTGTCCGGGATGCCCGCAAAGTCCAGCAGACCGTCCTGATGGTGGGAGATATCACGGACATCTATGTCACCAACTTCGAGCGTATGCTCAGCGATCCGTATTTTACACCGGAAGAACTGAGTGCCATTGCCCTTGGGTACACCAAACTGCTGGAAGAAAGTGCCCACCTGCTGAACGACCTGAAGACGGTGGTCAACGAGAACGGCCTTTCGATGAACGACAAGGAACGTATGGACATTATCGACCGCTGCTACAACGACATGCTGCAAAACCGTAGCCTGGTGCAGTATTACACTAACAAGAACATCGGGGTGTCCTACCTGCGCGCCAAGAAACGGAACGACCTGGACCGCGTGATGGCACTCTACGGCTCACCGAACGAACGTTATTGGTAATTATTCCTAATCCGCTTTCATTATGTTATTGTTGGCTATAGATTTTGACAACCTGCATCAGATTTTACAGAATCTGTATGTGGAAATGATGCCGCTCTGCTCAAAGATGACCGGTGTGGCAAGAGGCCTTGCCGGTTTGGGAGCGCTTTTCTATGTGGCGTATCGTGTATGGCAGGCTCTGGCCCGTGCCGAGCCTGTGGATGTCTTTCCACTTTTGCGTCCGTTCGCCTTGGGGCTTTGTATCATGTTCTTTCCGACACTCGTTCTGGGTACGCTGAACAGCATCCTCTCGCCCGTCGTGAAAGGGACCCATACCATATTGGAGTCGCAGACCTTTGACATGAACGAGTACAGGGCGCAGAAGGACAAGCTGGAGACTGAGGCGATGAAACGGAATCCCGAGACAGCCTATCTGGTCGACAAGGAGACTTTTGACAACAGGCTGGACGAGCTGGGCGCGTTTGACGCTATAGAAGCTTGCGGAATGTATGTGGACCGTGCCATGTACAACATGAAAAGGGCCGTGCAGAATTTCTTCCGCGAACTGCTGGAACTCCTGTTCAATGCGGCGGCGCTGGTCATCGACACGCTGAGGACATTCTTCCTGATCGTGCTTTCGATACTCGGTCCCGTTTCCTTTGCCATCTCCTGCTGGGACGGTTTCCAGGCTTCTCTCAGCCAGTGGTTCGTCCGCTACATCAGTATCTACCTGTGGCTTCCCGTAAGCGACCTGTTCAGCAGCGTGCTGGCGAGAATCCAGGTATTGATGCTGCAGAGGGACATCGAACAGCTTTCCGACCCGGATTTCATCCCCGACAGCTCAAACGGGGTTTACATCACTTTCCTCATTATCGGCATCATCGGGTATTTCACCATCCCGACCGTATCGAACTGGATTGTGCAGGCCGGAGGCGGTGCGGGCAATTATGGAAAGAACGTGAACCAGGCGGCATCCAAGACAGGCTCCGTGGTGGCCGGGACTGCCGGAGCGACGGTGGGAAACATTGCCGGCAGGCTTATCAAGTAATAACAGTATAAAACATTTACAGAATGGAATTCAAATCATTGAAAAATATCGAGACCAGCTTCCGACACCTGCGTCTGTTCGGAATCGTCTATCTGTGTGTATGCACCCTGCTTGTGGGATTTTCCGTATGGAAGGCTTACAGCTTCGCGGAAGCGCAACGGGAGAAGATCTATGTGCTGGATGAAGGCAAGTCACTGATGCTGGCCCTTTCACAAGACCTGGAGCAGAACCGCCCGGTAGAGGCAAGGGAGCATGTCAGACGGTTCCACGAACTGTTCTTTACGCTCTCGCCTGACAAGAATGCGATTGAAGGCAATATCCGGAGGGCCATGTTCCTCAGTGACCGTTCCGCCTATGCCCATTATGTGGATCTGGCAGAGCAGGGATATTACAACCGGATAATTTCCGGTAACGTGAACCAGCGTGTAGGGATTGACAGCGTCAAGTGCGATTTCCATACCTATCCGTATGAGGTCGTGACCTACGCGAAGCTTTCCATTATCAGGGAGAAGAGCGTGACCGAGCGCAGCCTCGTCACGCGGGGCAGGCTGCTGAACTCCACCCGTAGCGACAATAATCCGCACGGCTTCATCCTCGAAGCCTTCCGTGTGGTGGAGAACAGGGATATAAGAGTGTATGACCGTTAAAATTCAGAATGTATGAAAAAGATGTTTGTAAAAATCAAGGAATCCGTGGAAGAAAAGCTGCGGAAGCTGTGTTCCGGGCTTAGCCCGGAAAAGAGAGTGCCGGCAATTGTCGTGCTGGCTGCCCTGTTTGCCATCGGAAATTTCTATATGATTTTCCGTGCCATCCATGACATCGGACGGGAGGATGTACGGCCGGAAATCATAGAGATACCCCCGATGGAAATTCCGGATATCGTTCCTGCCGATACACTCCCGGATAAAAGGGTGCAGGAAATGGAAGAGTTTTTTAACCGATTCAATCAGAAAGAAAATGGGTAATGATGTCAATAAATTGAAACAGAGGTTGGAAATCAGGAAATACCTGGTTTTTGCCGGGATGTTCCTCCTGTTCCTCGGGGCGATGTGGCTCATTTTCGCACCGTCCGAAGAGGAAAAAAGGAAAGAGGAAAAAAATGCGGGATTCAACACCGAGCTTCCCGATCCGAGGGGAGCGGGCATAGAAGGGGACAAGATTGCCGCCTATGAGCAGGCTGACATGAAACGCAAACAGACGGAAAAACTGCGTACGCTGGAGGATTTCTCCGAGATGGCAGATGGGAACTCCGGGACTGTCGTGGAATTGTCACCGGATGCGGATGCCAAGGATGGCAGTTCACGTGAAAGTGACAGAAGGAATGAAGCCTGTTCTTCATCCGTCTCCGCCTACAATGACATCAACAGGACGCTCGGCAACTTTTACGAGTCGCCTCAGGAAGATCCGGAGAAGGAGGCTTTGAAAGCCGAGGTGGAACAACTCAAGCAGGCGGTCGCCACACAGAACGCGCAGCCGGGTTACGAGGAGCAGGTGGCTCTCTTGGAAAAATCCTATGAGCTTGCGGCCAGGTATATGCCGGGCAATGGCGGTGTGAATACGGACAGCCGTTCCGATAATGAAAGTCCCGGGCGGAACGGAAAGGCGAAAGCCGTTCCCGTGGGACTGGTTTCCACACCGGTGGTATCATCGTTGCCGCAACCGGTCAGTGATTCTATACAGCTTACGGGAATGGCACAACCGGAAAGATTCCACACGCCAATCGGTAATAAAGAAGAGAGAAACGTGAGGAATACCATCCGGGCCTGCATCCACGGGGACCAGACCGTCATCAGCGGTCAGGGAGTGAGGATGAGACTGCTGGAGCCGATGCGTGTAGGGAAGCATATCCTGCCCAAAAACTCCCTGCTTACCGGAGAAGGGCGCATACAGGGTGAAAGGCTTCACGTCAATATCCTTCAGGTGGAATATGGCGGTATCATCATCCCCGTGGAACTTGCCGTGTATGACAATGACGGGCAGGGCGGCATATTCATTCCGGGGTCAATGGAGGCTAACGCTGTCAGGGAGGTTGCCGCCAATCTGGGGCAGAATCTCGGCACGAGCATCTCCATCACCAACCAGTCGGCAGGCGACCAGCTGCTTTCCGAACTCGGAAAGGGTGCCATACAAGGTGTCTCGCAGTATATATCCCGGAAGATGCGTGAGGAGAAGGTGCATCTCAAGTCAGGCTATACCCTGATGCTTTATCAAGACAACGATCAATAACAATCCATTAAAATTCAATCGACATGAAAAAGTTTTTTGTAATGCTTGCCCTTGCATGGGGCACTGTGGGTGCTTTCGCCCAAAATGAAGCCGACAGCGTAGCGGCGGTAAACAATGCCATCACACTGGCCAAGGATGTGTATCCTCAAAAAGAGGAGGACGGAGACCTCTATCACGGTCTGACCCGTAAACTCACCTTTGACAGGATGATACCTCCATACGGGCTGGAAGTGACCTATGGAAAGACCACGCACATCATTTTCCCGTCATCGGTGCGTTATGTGGACCTCGGTTCTCCGAACCTCATTGCAGGCAAGGCGGACGGTGCGGAGAATGTCATCCGTGTAAAGGCCACCGTGAAGGACTTCCGTGAGGAGACCAACATGTCCGTGATTACCGAAAGCGGAAGTTTTTACACCTTCAATGTGAAGTATGCGGAAGAGCCGCTGCTGCTGAATATCGAGATGAAGGATTTCATTCATGACGGAAGTGAGGTGAACCGCCCCAACAACGCCCTTGACATCTACCTGAAGGAATTGGGCTGCGAATCGCCTAAATTGGTACACCTTATCTCGAAGTCCATCCACAAGGACAACAGACGGCACATCAAGCATATCGGGTGCAAGGCGTTCGGCATCCAGTACCTGCTCCGCGGACTCTATACGCACAACGGCCTGCTTTATTTTCATACACAGATAAAGAACCGCTCCAACGTGCCTTATGAGGTGGATTTCGTGACTTTTAAAATTGTGGACAAGAAGCTGATGAAACGTACCGCCATCCAGGAACAGGTGATATTCCCACTGCGTGCTTACGACTATGTAACGTCCGTCGCGGGAAAAAAGGACGGGCGCACCGTTTTTGTCTTCGACAAATTCACCATCCCCTCGGACAAGGTACTGGTGGTGGAGATGCACGAGAAAGGCGGTGGCAGACACCAGACCTTCACCGTGGAAAGTGAGGACATCGTGAGAGCCGGGGTTATCAACGAACTTAAAGTGAAGTAGCCATGAAGAAGTATCTGTTCCTTTTTGTTACAGTCGTGTCGCTTGCCCTGTTTTCAGGGCGGGCGCACGCCCAGCGGTACCTGCCCGGGATGAAGGGCGTGGAACTGCGCGGAGGATTTGCGAACGGCTCAAAGTCCCCCTTGAATTATTATACCGGATTTGCCGTTTCCGGATACACCCCAAAAGCCAACCGCTGGGTCATAGGCGCCGAGTATCTGATGAAGAACTACGGGTATCGGAATGCGAGCGTACCCCGTGCGCAGTTCACGGCAGAAGGCGGCTATTACCTGAAATTCCTGTCTGATCCGACAAAGACGGTCTTCCTCTCGGTCGGCGGTTCCGCACTGGCCGGCTATGAAACCGTGAATTGGGGAGACAGGATGCTGTTTGACGGTTCAACGCTGCTCGCCAAGGATGCGTTTGTCTATGGCGGCGCGATAACCCTGGAGCTTGAGGCATACCTGACAGACCGCATCGTCCTTCTTGCCGGTATCCGGGAACGTGTATTGTGGGGAAGCTCGCTGGACCTGTTCACGACACAGTTCGGTCTGGGCGTAAAATTCATAATCCATTAAAACCGTACCGCTTATGACTATAGAAGAGATAAGAGACATTCCTATCGCCGTTTTTCTGGCACGGATGGGATATGAACCGGCAAGAAGACGGGGGGATGAATATTGGTATCTGGCCCCGTATCGGGAGGAGCGCACCGCCTCGTTCCAGCTGAATGTCCGTAAAGATATATGGCATGACTTCGGTACCGGACAGGGAGGCGACATATTCACCCTTGCCGGGGAGTTTATCGGCAGCGGGGATTTCAAGGCGCAGGCCAGGTTCATAACAGAGATATGGGGCGGTCTTGCTCCCGAACACAAGACCGTTTTCCGCTCCGGGGAAAATGACAGGGAGGATTCCCATAGGCAGGAAAGTTTCACGAAGGTACAGTCCGGACCGCTGCACAACAGAGTCCTGCTCCGTTATCTGGCGGAACGTGGCATTAGCGGTGATGTGGCTATGCCGAACTGCAAGGAGATCAGGTATACCTTGCACGGGAAGCGGTATTTCGCCATCGGTTTCAGGAATGTCAGCGGTGGATACGAGGTGCGCAACCGCTTTTTTAAGGCCAGTCTCTCCCCGAAAGACATTTCGCTGATGGACAACGGTTCGGATACTTGCAATCTCTTCGAGGGGTTTATCGACTGCCTCTCGTGGATGCAACTCGAATTGGGATGTGGCGACGACTATCTCGTACTGAACTCGGTGGCATTGCTGGAACGCTCGTTCCCCGTTCTTGACAGGTATGAGAGAGTCAACTGTTACCTGGACCGGGACGAAGCCGGACGGCGCACGCTGGAGGCTCTCCGCAAACGCTACGCGGATAAAATAGTGGACTGTTCCTCTTTGTACAAAGGATACAAGGATCTGAACGAATACCTGCAAAACAAGTTTCTGTAAAAATAGAATTAAGTATAACGTTTTAAAATCTGATTGAATATGAATGCATTGAATAAAAAAAGAGGATTGGTCGGAATGACGGCAATCCTGTTCCTGGGTCTGGTGGCTTGTCTGTTGTCCGCCTGCAATGATGAAGTGGATGTACAGCAGTCCTATCCGTTCAAGGTGGAGACCCTGCCTGTCCCCACACGTATTGTGAAAGGCGAGACGGTGGAAATACGGTGTGAACTCAAACGTGAGGGACGGTTTTCCGATGCCCGCTACACCATCCGATATTTCCAGCCGGACGGCAAGGGTACGCTCCGTATGGATGACGGGATGGTGCTGCTGCCCAATGACCGCTATCCCCTTGACAGGGAGGTGTTCAGGCTATACTACACTTCTGAAAGCGAGGACCAGCAGACGATAGACATCTATTTCGAGGACAATAGCGAACCGGCACAGCTTTGCCAATTGACTTTTGACTTCAACAACGAGACGGAGGACGAGGATTCCGTCGTGACTGCGGATAGTAAGGAATTGCCGGTCACAACAGTCAGACACTAAGCCGGTCCTGCCTATGATGAAGTTAAAAGCAATATGGTTTGCGGTGCTTTCCGCTGCGGTCTTTTTTTCAGGTATGCCTTCAAGGGCGGAGAATCCGGTAAAGGCAAGTCCGGACAAGTTCAGTCTTGCGGTCGAGTGTGTCAAGCGATTCGAGGGTTGGCATGGAGAGAAAAAGCATTGGCCTTATGTCGGGTGGGGTCACAAAGTTCTTCCCGGGGAGAGGTTTACCAACGGTATTACAAAAGCACAGGGCGATTCCATTCTGAGAGCAGACCTCCGTAAGTTGTGCCGCATGTTCAGTTATCTGGGACGTGATTCTTTGTTGGCAGCAGTCCTTTCATATAATGTGGGACCCTACAGATTAAAAGGATATGGGAAAAGACCGAAGAGCCGGCTGTTGAAGAAACTGGAGTCGGGCGACCGTAATATTTACAAGGAATATGTCTCTTTCAGGTGCTATAAAGGGAAAGTGGTTCCGAGCATCGAACGGAGAAGGAAGGTGGAATTCATGCTGCTTTTTGAAGAGTAATTGAAAAAGGGAGAACCTTTCAGTTGTTATCACTGTCAGGTTCTCCCTTATTTCTTTGGTTTGAGAAGCTTGCATGTCAGTTTACCTGAACGGCATCCTGTACTTCCAGCTCTTCCGGCAGACGGGAAAGCAGGAGTTCCGCCATGGCTCCGTTCTGTGGAATAAGGGCCGGGAAGTCTGTCTTTCCGGGCTTGTATATCTCTGTGGCTATATTGTATAATTCCCAAGCGGTAATCTGTCCTTTGCTCATGGCCAGTTTAAGCACCTCTTCCGTGAAGATGGAAATCTGTCCCTGGTTCAGTGGATAGGTTTCCACGGAGGATGAGAGGTCCCTGTCCGAACTGTCGTGGGAGACACGCAACGCGGTCAGCAGACCTATGTACATATAGATTTCCTCCATAGATATAATCCGGCGTTTCAACCGTTGTATGCGTTCGATGTCCTCGTTCATGTTCACCTCGAAATTGGCCAGCCAACCATCCACGGTTTCGAACACCTCTTCCGTCGAGACTTTCTTCTTGCCGTAATTGCAGACGCTTCGCTCGGGTGAAAGGATACACTGGTTATGACAGATTAGCACGCAGGGGCCTATGGCTGCCTGTATGCCGTCCTGGTGGTAGGCGATGACCAATGTCGTGGTCAGTTCGTCCGTCTCCCAATCCTTGATCCGGATGGTAGCGAAAATACGGCGCAGGATATGGGCTTCCACGGCTTTTTCGCCATGTGTCTGTTCAACCTGCGGGAGGATGCTCACTCCCGGCTGTGTCTTGTTCCTGTTCTGGGCAGCGAAGATTTCTTCCACCTCATAGTCGAGATTGTATTTCTCGCAGATGTCCATCATGCGCCGGATGACCTGGTAATGGTAGATGCCCTGCACCGGATTGTTGTAGATGTCATTCTCTTTATAGGTGCGTTGAAGTGTCTCGAAGTTCATCACTTCAATTCCGTTTTTCTGGAAGTCAAACTGCTGTTGTCTTTCCATTACTGCCAATGTCGTTTCCATATTGAATTGAATTTTATAAAGTTAATATTGTCGTTTGCCTCTCATCAGGTGTGTATCTGCCATCCATGGAACGGCTGTAGTGTCACGGCGAAAGAACGGTCCGGTATTCCGTGATAGAGCAGACCGCCCACGATGCCTGTCCTTCCGTCGGGATAGCGTTGGGTGAAGCCGAACGAGTACGGGGCATGGTCATAGTAGAGTGAGATTTCGCTGGGACATTCAGGATTTTCTTCCCAGCTCTTCAACCGTTCCAGGCATTTCTGGAGTGAGATGTCACCGATGGATTCGGCATAACGCTTTACATTCTCGAAATGTTCTTCATTCAGGATTTTCATGATTCATTGTATTTTATCTGTTAAACACGTCCGGCTCCGGGAGCCGGTATTTTTATTTCTCGCCTGCTTGACTGTCCCGTGGCAGTACCCGCAAGGTTTGGCGAAAGAAAATACCGCAGCCGTCAGGCGAGGATGATTTTCTTTCAGCCAACCCCGCAAGGGGCCTGACCTTGACAGGGTACACCGGACACGGGACTACCTTTGCAGGGTGGGAAATAAAATACACGGTAGTGTGCTTTGCATGGTCTGTGGCGATTCTCTTCCTGATTTGTTCGCCATTGCCGGACAAATGGTGTATTTTTGTAATTTCTAATTTCAGGCTTATGGAAAACTATATAAAGAAAGCGGCGGATGCTTTCCTTGTGGAGCGTCCGTACGGTATGCGTGTGGATTACAGGAAGAAAGGATTCGTGCTGTTTAACCGTAACCTCAATGTGTTGGGAAATGCGGAACAGACCCGTCTGGAAGAACTGCCTCTGGAGCGGTTCAATGTGGAGGAGATTCCGTTGGAGGGTGAAGTCGTGGAGGAACACGCAGGATTTACCGATGTATTCTTCTATACCGATCTGACCAATCCCTATGCCGGATATGTACTGAATTTGCAAAAGCTTAAAGCCTATAACCGGTTTATGTTTCCGCTGGCAATGGCGCTGAACCGTGAGTTGTGAGGCCGGAAGATGGCAGCGGTAACAGTTGCATGAAGCAGGCCGTTACCGCCAGCATTTATTGTTTGCCCTCTTTTTCTGTTATGAACGCAAGATAGGCGGACACGGCCTTATGGCATCCGGTAAAGTCCGGAGTCCGGTGACCTTTGATTTTCCGGTAACTGATGGTTCCTTCCTTATTTATGCCCATAACATGCCTGTTGAATGTCCCTTTGGTTCTGATATGGATGTCAAAACCGTCCCTTCCGGTGATTTCAAGGAACATTCCTCCCGTGATCCGTTCCCCGTCCAGGAATTTCTGTTTCTGTTCATCGAGCAGCCGCTGATGTTGCTCTTCCCGCGCTCTGCGCTCTTCCGCCTCTTTCTCCTCCCACTCCCTGCGTTTCTGTTCCTGCTTCCTTTTGTACGCCTCACGGGCTTGCACCAAGGGGGTGGCGTCAAGTCCGAGAGCCTCGAACACGCGGACGGAGATCAACCTGACGAAGGTTCCTCTTTCCGCATCCTGAAGCGTATCCGCGATCCAGTTCCTGCAATAGGTGGCGGCTTCCTCTCTGCAACCTTCTCCCTTGAGAAACCGGCGTGAATACTGCCCGCTGGAAAAATAAACGTTTTCAATCCGGCAGACCACATGGAAACAGTCATCGTCTTCATTCCCGTCTTCGTTCTTTCTCGACAGGGAGAGATATACATTCTCCGCATACGGCTCCAGTTCCATATAAGGAGCCACGACGGTATTCCCGTCAGACTTGTACTTGAACACTTTTGCTTTCATATTATCGTTCAGTTTGTCGGTTGTTGAATATTTCATCTATAATCTCTTTCCCGCTTCTTTCACCCTTCAGGAAGGCAAGGAAGCGCCTCAAAAAGAGCCGGGCACAGTCAGTGCCCAGTTGGGAGCTTTCACCGTCTTTGGTTGCGCATACCGCAAAACGCCCCAGTCCGAAACTGTCCTGTTGCGGTATGATGTGGTAAGACAAGTCCTCGCTTGCGTTGATGTGCAACCCACGACGGAAAACATAGAAAGTTTTCGGGATTCTTCTGTCGGTATCGATTTCCATACGCTTGTAACCGTGGTGTTCCAATAACCGGACCAGTTCCCTGTTTGTCGGAATTGTATGTCCGATCCAGTCCGGCCAGCTTATATTTTCTATTATGTGTCCGTAATTGTCATATAATATGTTGAACTGTTCCTGGTATTCATCGTAAAATTCCCCGTTCCCGTTGCACATTTCCTCCAACGCGATGCCGTTTTTACGGACAAGGGCAAGGTCGCCCAGTCCACACGCGATTTCATTGAGCAGCGTGCGTTCCTCATCCCTGTCTTTTGCCGTTCCGTAAATTCTAAGCAGGGAATACCGGTGTAGCGCCGAACGGGATGGCATATCCAGTTTTTCCCATATCCCATCGTCTCCTATAGCCTGTCTGGTGTTTTCCGGAAGTCCGTACCACCACTTGTCCAAATTGTTTGTATCCATAATTCCTGAATCAGATTGTTTTCAAATTCTGTTTTGAGTACCATGCCTGATACGCGGCGGCATACTCCTGACGTTCCCGTTCCAGGGAATCTCTCATCTCAGGGGTGTACCCGAGCAGGCGGATGTATCCTCCGTTATAGCCGGTGAGTTCGCACCTTATTCCGGCTTCCTCCAGTTTGTCGATGCGTTTTTGGGCCATTTTTGCGCTTGAATATTCCTTCGGCCAAAAATAGAGTTCGCCCCGTGAGCCGAAACAGTCTTCCCCCAGAATTATTTCCCCGGCATACTTCCGGCTTTCGATGAAGCCGAAACGCGCTTTGCCCAATGCCCGGCGCATTGCCTTGTGTGCCGGACCTTCCGGATGCTTGAATACCTCCGGCTTGTCTTTGCTGCCGAGTCTGGGCGGTTCCACCTTGTACGGCTGTTTGTAACTTCCGATTCCGAGCGTCAGGTAAAAGTTGGTATGGAAATAGTCCGTCATGGGGTCGCTGTCATCGAAATTGTACGACATGATGAAATCGCAGATATTCATCATTACTTCTTTTGCCCTGTCCGTCAAGGATTTGTCTGAATGGATATGATGGTGGTTGACATCGCCTTGAACTTTTCCAGACTCTTTGGTGAACGCCTCGAAATCCGCTTTCATCAACCGGATATGGATGGAGTGGCAATTCTCCCGTCTGACGGAGAACTTGTATCCCGGATAGGTCTCCTTGAGCCATGCCCGTACCAGTTCCACGATTTCCGGCGCGTGCTGTCCCTTGTAATTGCGGCCTTTCCAGCGGTATTCGTTATACACGTACTCGGTGTATTCCTTTGCCGTGGCTCCCGGATAGTCATGTTCATATCCGGTTGAAGCCGCTGAAACATCCGGTTTGTCTTTCCATATCCCGTACAGTTTTTCAAACTCGGTGTTCACCCGTTGCATGATTGCAGTGTCACCACCCTTGTCCGGATGGTGCTGCAATGCCAGGCAGCGGTATTCCTTCTTCAGATCCGCCATGCTGTGTATGTTCTGAAAATAAGCCATAGCCATAAGTCTTTATGCCCCTGCGAGGCGGTTGATAAAATATTCCTGATAATCAAGGTCAAGCCCGAGGTTGCTGCACGCCATCCCGATGTCGTCTCCCCTCAAGTCATCCGCTTCCTGCAATTCACGCAGGTATCTGATTTCGGAATCCAGGTATTCCTGCGCTTCCGTCTGACTGCAACCGCATGAGTTACTTATCAGTTCAATGATGTTTGTCTGCATATCATTCGTTGTTTGAGGTATGTTTATTATAGATTTCCCGTTTATATTCGTAGTCCCGGCTGTTCCACCACCGGCCTGCCGCATCGACAAATGTCTGCGGACTTTCGGCAGGCGGACAGTCACAGACTTTCAACCCTGTGATTTGTTCTTTTGACTCAAGACCACATGACTCCCACCAGGACTGCATCTTTTGTGTGAATTCCGCTTTGGTACAGAAAAAGGTCTGGTCAACGCATTCTTCACACCATTTGCCGTCACACCAGTGCCCGTCATTGTCATCATACACATAGCTGATACGTTCATCCGTGTTGGCGTTTATCCATACTTGAATTTCCAACTGCCGTGAGCCGCATTCTTTGCATACAAGGATGTCGGAATCGTCCGGTTCTTTTCGGAAAGCCCTGCCGTCATAAAGCGTAACGGCACGTTCAACAAGTAACTTCTGATAGTTCTCCGACAATCCGGCAAAGAACCGTTCCGCGGCACCGAAAATGGCATTGTCTGCCGACACGGACCATTTATCCCAAAAGTGCCGGTACATATCTCCAAATACTACCTTGCATTCTTCCTTGCTCCAGGCGTTCCACATGTAGTAGAAGAAACTGGAGACTGCATTTTCCGCCTGATATTTCATGGTTCTTCCGTTTTGGGTTCAACATCTTTTGTCTCTTCCAATTGCCGCCATGCAGCATCGTACATTTCATGGAGCCAGTCTATATTCCTTGCGCCGAGTTCAAACGGGCCGTAGCATTCCACCTCATCACCGCTTTCTTTCTCTTCGGCAATGACGGTCAGGCTGCCCTCCATTATCCGGACACCCGTTACCCGGCATTCATACGGGTCTCCGTTTTTCCCGAACCAGATTATCCATACCGGGTCATCTTCCCGGTTCGTAAAGGCAAGTTCCGCCAGTGAGTGCGCCTGAAGCAACTGCCGTATCGCTTCAATGATGCCATTACGTAGTTCCTCAATCCGGTCGCTGAAATTCATCGCGATGTATTTTGCCCGGGCTTTCCTGCCCGTTTCCTTGATCGAGAGTATCTGCGATTCGGGATGGATGCCGAAGTTCCAGTCCGTTACCTCGTCATCATCGCGTGTCGTGTGGATATTGCCGCCCAGTACCAGACCGCAGTCTTCCTCTACCATTCTTTTTGCTTCTTCGCGGTTCCCTGCCGCTACCATGTAAGTGCCCTCGAAGGCGTATCTTACCCTTACTTCATATTTTGCCATACTCCTATAATTGGGTTGTTGATTGTTGATGTTACATGATTGATTGTTGTCCTGATTCCTCGAAGTATGCCGGTGATATCCGGTACAGTTCGGGAAGGTTCAGTTTTACCATCGGGTATTCCACCCATCCGCTCCTGCGCCTGTAACCCGTATCTTCGGCAAGATTGTATCTTATGAGAAAGTCCATCGCTTCCGGATTGTTGTTGATGTCAACAAATGCCTTGTCGGGAATCCCGAAGGCCGGAAAGTCCTCCAGATTGACGGTCAGTACCGTATAAGCTTCCCCGGTCTTCGGTACTTCCAGGCTCAAGGCAAGCCAGCCATTCGGATAAAACCCAGGGACAAGTTTCAATTTTCTTTTATGGTATGGATATGTCTTGCCATGCCGGTTCTGACCGGAATCCATGATTTCGAAATCTTCTTCGCCTTCAGTAAATGACCGCATCGGGCAGGATACATCATAATAGCAGCCGTCTTCGTGACAGCACAGGTATTCCTTTCCTTCGGAGAGGATGATGACATATTTCTTTTCCATGACTTTATGATTTTAATGGTGGATACTTGATTTTATGAGGCGACAAGGCTTATCCTCTCACCGAAAAAGGAGTCATCCACCCCGTACACATGCCGGATGGAGCATTCATACTTGGAACGTTCGTCATCCAGCCGGAAACGGAAACCGTGATAGTCTTTCACTTCCAATTTCAGCCTTACGTCTTTCTTCAGTTCCATTTCAAGCAGGCTTCCGCCGCCATATGTTGAACTGAAAAGTCCGCAACAGTTGCCTTTGGGGATAACGACCTCTTCCAATGAAAAGCCGGCTTCATACAGTTCTTTCAGGTTCACCCTGCCTATATAGGTCAGCAGGTTTGCCCCGCAGCAGGAATTGATAAGCTCCTCATAGAACTGTTCGTATGAGACCTGCTCCCTGCCGTTCCGGTTTTTACGGTTCGGGAAACGCCCGTAGGCCTTGTAGCCGTGCTTTGTCAGGATTTTCTTTACTCTCGCCGGATTGAGGTTCAGGCTGTCCACCATGTCCCCGAAATAGGACTCCTCGTACCTGTAACCGCCCTGCGATTCAAACCAGTGGGAGTTGATGCAGTCATAGTTGGAAAGCATCTCCACCCGGATGGGGATGTCGTCCGTATGCATTATCAGCTCCTTTATCACATCCGAATCATTTCGGCTGTAAATCTCGTCACGGATTTCATCTTCGTGCTCATCGAAGAAGTCATCCACATCCTCTTCGTCAAAGTCATTAAAGACGGTACATTCCTCTTTCAGTTTCGCGATGATTCCACGGACAGCCTCCCATTCGGCATCGCTGTACCACACGTCTGCCTCTTCCCACAAATGCTCACGGCTCTTGCTGTCAAGGCATTTTTGAATCAGGCCGCGGTGGTTGTCAAGATTGTCATCATAGTCCGTCCATACCAGCGTATAGGCCGGTTCCATCAGGGATTTGATGAAATCCAATGTCAATGTTTTCTGTTCATCCATTTCTGTTACCTGTGTACGGCAGGGTTCCTTTTCCCGTACATACCGTTATAAATGACAGAAGCGGCCTTCAAGCCGCCTCCGTGTGTTTCCTAACCATATAGTTCCTTCACGATCTTGTCGTATATTTCCTTTGCCATTTCCGTATTCCGGTTGAAGTGGAAATAAGCCGTGTATCTGTATCCTGTTCTTGGCACTCCTCCGCACTGCTGTATCGCCCTGTCTATCTCCCAGTCGATATCACCTATGCCGAGGGATATGCTTGTGCCATGCAGCATACATCGGGCAAGTTTCAGCGCGGAATCCTTCCTGTCGTCCTTGCGGAGCCTGTCGAAAGCCATCAGCGCGATTTCCCTGTTGCTTATCGTTATGGTGTCCATATCCTGTTCAGTTTAGTGTCAGACTGTCTTTATTCCGTTCCCTGTTGCGGCTTGCCAGTATCCCGAAATGGATGCTGAATATGCGCCGGCTGAAGCAGACAGGGGAATTGTATTCCATACGTTGCCACAGCGTGAAGTGGTTGCCGGAGAACGACCACCTGAAATATCCTGACAGCGAGCCGAATTGCGGATTGGTATTCCTGTTTATCAGGAACCTGTTCACATCCACGATGTGCCTTGCCGTCAGGAGAATGTTCAGGATCTCCACGAACGCCATTTGCGAGTAGGGGTCAACCGGCATTACCGGTCCTTTGAAGTTGATTTCCATCCTGTATATGTTTTAATCGTAATTGTCATCGAATACCTCGAAGTGGGGAATGCCCGTGTCGAAGTAATTGCTTGATATGCCCGGGTAGTACGGCAGGCTGTCATCCCCGCTGTCCGGGCATGGCTCATCACCGGTATAGGCCGTGTTCCCGAAAAGTTCGATGTAATGCGCCACCAGCAGGTGTGCATCTTCCGTGCTTATGTCATGCCCGTAGCGGTCACACCAGTCGAAGAAACAATCCTTGTCGGGTTCTTCCAGCTGTTCCATCGCTTCCCGTATCTCAAAAAAGTTGGGGCACAGCCATTCCATGTTGATGAGTGAGTCCGGAATGTCCTCCCATTTCATGTACCTGTATTCCGGTGTCTCCTCTTCGGCGAACAGTTCGGAACAGGTGCACAGGAATTCCCCCATGTCGCCGAAGTCAGACATCTGCAACCAGTTGTCCTTCTCCTGCCTTGTGTCTATGAGATGCTGCGTGGTCACTGCCACTTCCGCTTGATTCAAGTCCATAATTCTTCATTTATCAGTTAATGATTGGAACCGGGGATTTCATTCCACAGGCTCCAAAAGGTCCGCACCCCGGCAGCGCAGGGTTTTTCGGGGAAATACCGGAGCCCCCGGCGAGGATGATTTCCCCGAAAACCGCCTGCGGCCTGACCTTGCCCTGCCGGTAAGGGGGTGGGCTACCTTTGCCTGTGGAATGGAATCTGCGGTTTCCCATTAGTTTTCCCTTTTTTCAATTCATTATGCGCTGGCTTCCCCAGCTGATGTGTATCCTGCCTTCGCTGTCGCACTCCCTTACCAGCAGGCTCTCGATGACGGACATGGTGACGTCGAACTCCTCGAAGATCTCGGACTGTTCCTTGACCTCACCCGTCTTGATGAACTCGTTCAGCCGTTCCTTCGTAAGTACCAGCGCCATTAGGTTCTGCTCCACGGAATCCTTATAGGTGACATAATGCACGTCCTTCTGCTCTTTGGAGTCAAGACGGATAAATCGGAAATAGAACTGTTCCATCTTCGGGATGTTCCATTGCAGGGATTCCAGTATCACGTCGTTGCAGGTGGGTATGTTCACCGAACTGCTCAGGCTCTGCTGCGTGCAGACCAGTATGCCGTTGACGGTGGAATCGAACTCCGTCACAACGCTTTGTCGTTTCTTGAACGCCACGTCTCCCTTGACCACGAATACAGGACGCTCCGGGAAACATTCGCGGAGACGCTTCTCGTAAAGGTCGAATGCGGCTATGGACGTGCAACCGACAGCCACCTTGCCGGGTATCTTCCGCACCAGCCTTTCGATATACTTTGTCTTGTTCGGAATTCCGTCGCCGGAATAGCCCTCTATCAGGTGGGGGACGGAACAGGCCTTGATGAGCAGCTTGATCTGGCGCATAAGCCGGAGACCGGCATCCTTCTTCGTGTCACCCGTGCTGTTGTAATACAGCTCGCAGATGCGGCAGAACTCCTCGATGATGACACGGTAAACCTCACGCTCGCCGTCGGACGGGCTGACGGTATGTGTCCGTATCCTGTATTTCTCGCCCGCGAAATCCCTGAACTTGCGGGTGATGACGGTCTTGCCGATAAGCTCTGCCAGTTCCTCCTTGTTATAGACATCCTGGTTCTGTTTCTCAATGCCGAAGACGGTGGATTTTCCCGGACAATGGCAGGCACGGAAAAGCACATGCCCCCTGAAAGCCGAGAACGGTTCGCCGTAATGGGGATTTGTGTCTTCCTCTATCTCCTTGTCCTTGTTATCGTGGTACACCCGGCCGCTCCAACAAATCATATTGACGGAGTTGTTATAGAGCAGTTCGAACTGGCTGTACAGTTCCGCGATATTGTTGCGGGTGGTCGTGCCGGTGTCGAGTATCTTGTACCTGAGACGGCGGAAGAGGCAGAGGATATGCCTTGTCCGCTGTGACGACGGGTTGGTTATCTCGTCCGACTCGTCGAAAACGAGGCACAGTTTTCTTGAGGTGCGCTTGACAAACCTTGCCAGCCCCCGTTTCAGCTTGCTGAGCATGGAGGTGGAGAGGATGAGGAACACGCCTTCCGGCACCGTTTCCAGGTCGGCATTGCACCTTGCCACACGGAACTGTTCCCTGTTCATTGAGAGGAAGGGTATCCATGTCATGTTGGTGGCGATGGCGGGAGCCAGTATGACGGCATTCCGTACCTTGCGGTATTTGAGCAGGTACTTAGCGCGGTGGTACACGGCGGCCGTCTTGCCCGAGCCTTGCTGCCAGTTCAGCAGCGCATAGCGTTTCTGCAGGACAAGGTTAAGGTCGTGTTTCTGGAGCGTGGTGAACTCACATACGTCACCGTCCTTGTTGATGAAGGTCGTGCGGTCAAGGTATTCTTTCAGCCTGTCATCTTCCTCCATCTCCGGGAACTGCCGGTCCTGCATTTCATACTCTCTCCGCTTGTGCCGTATCAGTTTCTCCGCCGCACGGATTTGGCGCATGTTCTTTTCTGTCGGCACTTCCGGCATGGGCAGTTCGGCACGCTCCAGCACGAGGTCGTTGATACTTGCCGCCTTGTGCGGAACTTTGTCCAACAGACGCGGCGCATATTGTTTCAGTTTGAATCCGTATGAGGTCTTCACCAACGCCACTTCCTTGCGAGGTACAGTATTTTGCGAGGTGATGTACCTGCGGATGACAGCAAGCACTTTCTTCGGGGTCAGCTTGTTCTTCTCCCATTGGTTCACCTGTTCCCGTGTGGCGTTCCCGGGCGGTTTCTGGTTGCGGAATTTCGTGACCAAAGCCTCCGTCTTGCCGATATACCTGTTCAACTTGGCGTGTACCTTCAACTCGTACATGTACTTGGCAAGTCTGTACTCGAACAGTTCAAGCTCTTCCTTGTCGATCCTGTTGGTCTCGCGCATCAGGTCGAAACGCAACCGGTGTTTCATAGCCCTTGCCCCGCCGATGCGTTTTTTCAATTCTTCCACCGTTATGAATTCCTCCGCGCTGTAAGCCCGCATCCCGATGTGGACCGATTTACGGAGAAATACCATAATCTTCGTATTGAAATCATGGACTCCGGTTGCAGCAAAGGCTGACGGGGCCAGCTTCGTCTGACCGACAAAGGAGAAATTACTGTTTATGCCGGCTATCCGTGTCTTTTCCCAGAATCCGCTCTGCATGAAAGAGCCAGGCACGATTATCATCAGGATTCCTGCCGGATTAAGCACATCATAAGCCTTGTCCATATAGTATTCCTGCGACAGTTTGTAGTCGAACTTCAGGTTGAAAGGAGGATTGCCGATGACAATATCGAAGCGTTGTTCCGGATAGTATTGCCGGAGGTCGCATTTCTCGATATGCGCGTCAGGATAGAGGTATCGTGCCACGGAAACGGCCTTGCCGTCTATGTCGAAGCCGTAGGCGTTATGCAGGTTGGGCAGGTGGTTGAAGAAATTGCCCATGCCGCAGCACATGTCAAGTATCATTTCCGAGGAGGTGGGAGAAAGCATATCCGCCATGTCCCGGCATACTTCATGCGGGGTGAAGAACTGTCCCATCTCGGATTCCTTCTTCGCTTCGGCGTACTCGTGGTAATTGGCAAAATCGGACTGCTTGAGGTTGTGCAGTCCTCCGATGCCGGTGTAGCAGTTGTAGATGCTCTCCGCCGGAATGAGGTCCTTGCCGGAGTCTATGGCGAAAAGTATCTTTTCGTTGACCTCGGCACGCATACCTTGCGGGATCTGTTGGGGGATGATGGCATACATGGCTTTATCTGTTTATCGTTGAAAATGAAAACACCCCGCAAGGATCGGCTTACGGGGTGTTGTGGGATTCTTCTCATGGTCAGTTCTCTCTTTGAGTGATTTCATCCAGCCGGAGACGTTTGAAGCAGTTCCCAGCTGCCGCGCTGTCCTTGAACCGGACATCGATGCGTCCGTTCTTGTAGAACCGGATCTGCTCGGCATTGGTGGTCGTGAGGTCGTACCAGTCAGTGACGGAAACATCGTTGTCATCGAAACGGATGATCATCTTTGAATTCCCGTTCAGTATGTCGTCCGCACCGTAGGCGATGCCGGCGCACAGGGTTTCCAAATCCCCGCCATAGTTGTAACTGATTTTGCACCTGTTGTTGTATTGTATGTAATAATCGTCGAAACGGATGATTTCGGGAAATACAATCCTGTCCTTCTTCAGCTCCGTCTTGACTTTACTCCAGCAGGAAGGTTTGACGACTCTGGCAACCCTGGCAAGAAGTTCCTCCACCGCCGTTTCCCGGAAACTCTTGCCACCCAGGTGTTCGATAACCACATCTACATATGTCCCATAGACAGGACGGGAGCCCATCTGAAGGGTCTTTTCGTCTATTTTATATTCAGGGACCGACACGTTGTAAGTCCTGTTGAAATAAGAAATGATGCGGCCCGCAAAGTTCGCGTTGGCGTTGCGGTTCTTATCCACCAGGTCATTGATCAGGTCGAACGGCTTGAACTCGTTGTGAGAATAGTCGTCCCTGTTGTTATGGTAAGTATAGAAATCCCGCATGGACACCTTGCCGTTCTCCTCGTAATGGAACTTGCGCTCGGCTTGATACTGTTCTGCCTCCTCCTTGAAGACGGCGTACCAACGGTCAATCTGGTCGAGTGTCTTGTAAAGCAGTTCTTGCTGCATCTGGCAATAGAGCCGGTCTTGTTCCGTAATCTTGTCCTCGTTTCTCACTTGTACGCTCAGGATACCGGAAAGCAGGTCGGGAGCGTTACCGGCCTTGGTCACTGTCGTTTGCATATCTGTTGGATTTTAAGTGTTAGAAATTATCTGGTTTGATTCGGTAGAAGTACGTGATGTGCTTTTCCATGTCCTTGACTATCTTGACCTGTTCGGGGTGGAAGTTGAGCCTCCGTTCTTCGGCAGGGGCATCAACCGTTTTCCACTCGGCGGAAGGTAGAAACACATATTCCCGACGGAAACACCATAACACGATTTGATTTTCCCAATTTCCCTTGAACACCGTTCCTTCGTAGTCCTTCAGGAACTGCCAGAACTCGGCTTCATCCCGGAAAGCGATGTCAAAGCCTTGATAGAGGTTGCCGCTTTCCGATTCATCCCTTTTGTTCAGGTAAAACTTCCGGTAGGTCTCTGTCGTGAAATCTCCATACCTGGAATTGGGTTCGGCATAGAACCATAAAGGCACTTTGGCAATGAACGTCACCGAACCGTTGGCGCATGCACCGCAGTGTCCCCAGTCCTTGAACGCTCCTTCCGTCCATTTCAGGAATTTCATGTCCTTCGGATTTACGGAGTGGAACGCTCCGCCGCTGACACTCAGACGGATGCTCCCGCCTTCTTCCCACACGAAAGGAACATAGGGCTGTTCGCATATGGATAGGTATCCTTCCTTTGTACTTTTGCCATCAATAAGAGCGTTCCCGTAATAATCCCCATGTTCGGTTACATATACCAGCCTGTCGCCGATTTGCGGTGTGACTTCAGAGCGTGTCCGCTCGATAAGCTGCACATGATTGTTGGCCATATCCACATCTTTCTGTGTCAGTCCATGTTCATGGTCGTATGAAACATTCCGTTCTTTGAGTGTCTCGATACCGTACTTTTCCTTTGTTGCCTGTTGTAGCATGACAATTATATTTTTTTGTTAGTCCGGCTTTTCGGGGCCGGAGTTCCCGTAACTACAGGCTATGAAAGGCCGTGTCCCGTACATGCAAGGTTGGCGGGAAAAATACCGCAAGCCCTCCGGGCGAGGATGATTTTTCCACGACACCCGGAGGGCTTGACCTTGCTTGTACGAGCAGGACACGGGGTACCTTTGCCTGTGAGTTAGGGGAACTCGGCTTCGGTATGACTGTCATGTCCGATACAGGTTATTTCATTGGTTCATCATGAATTTGTACCCGGAAAACTCCGGTATTCTCAGAAAAAATGCTATCTTTGCATCGAAACAAAGAGTTATTTGAAAGCATGAGGAATATAGTGATTCTGAACAGTCCGGCATTTTCTTATCCGTTGCCCGTTCTCATGCGAGTTGAATGTAATTCGTTGATAGTCAAATAAAATACTTCATACTATCACAAATATACAAAAAAAATGCGTTGACAACATACCAAACGATGTGCCAACGCATTTTTTTATGAGTTTAAAATCTTCTTCTTACACCAATTTTACAAAGATCTCGCCTTCCACTTCAGAAGTAACGACCTTATCTTCTCTCAGCAGCCAGCCCAGCCCCAGGAAGAAATCCTTGTCAGCTTTCAGTTTGGTTGCTTTCTTGATTTGTTTTTGTGTCAAACCTTCAGTTCCATTCAATGCTTCCCAGATTTGTCCGGCCAAAGCACCTGCTTTTTCTTTCAACATTTTCAATTTGCTTTTAGTTAAACGTTAACCGCACCCACACATTCCGATGTGAATGTTTGTGTTTCTTATCGCTTGCAAAGATACACAAAATTATGTTATTCAACACTTTTGCATCGAAAAAGTTTGTATTTCTATAAGAAAAAGCGATTTTTCAACCTATTTTTTTTGTTTTTCGAGGTGTTCGCTCCAAATCCGGGCCGCTTCCTCTACCATTCTTGCACAAGGACGCTTGGCGTAATACCGTTCCGTCCTTGCTTCCGGTGTGGATACTACCGGCTCTTTTCCGGACAATCCCAGCAAATCGGCACACCGCAGGGCGCCGTTCCGCTTCTTGAATTCTTCGGCCAGTTCCTGCACCAGAGCGTAATTCGCCGCCTTGCTCTCACGGTCTTTCCCCTCGATGGCGCACTTCTCCAGCCCGGCCAGCAGGAACATGCCGCAAGCAGCACCGCAGGTTTCACGCATCCGCCCTATGCCGCCGCCGAAAGAGGCGGACATGTGCAGGGCCTGTTCACGGGTGAAACCATACAGATCGGCAAAAGCCGTCACTACGGACTGGGAGCAGTTATATCCTTCCTTGAACAAGGCAACGGCCTTTGCCACCCTGTCCTCTTCCCTAACTTCCGTATGCAAATCCAACGTATTCTTGTCTTCTTCCATTTTTCTTACCTCCTTCTTTTCTTTCCGTCTTTTCCTTTGTTCTCATTCCGCCACATTGTTTACAATCTCACCCTTGATGAATCCTTTCAAGTTCCCCACCGCAATCCGCATCAGCCGGACACGGGCTTCTTTCGTGGCCCAGGCGATATGCGGCGTAATGAAGCAGTTCTTCGCCGTCAGCAGGGGGTTGGTATATTGGGGAGGCTCGGAAGAAAGCACGTCCAGTCCGGCAGCCGCTATCACACCCTTGTTCAGTGCGTCGGCCAGGTTTTTCTCGTTCACCAAGGGACCGCGGCCGGTATTTATCAGAATGGCCGTCGGTTTCATAAGGGCCAGGCGGGCGGCATTGACCAGCTCTTTGGTATCGGGTGTAAGGGGGCAGTGCAGGCTCACCACGTCACATTCGCGGAACAGCTCATCCAGCTCCATTTTCCGGATTCCTCCGGGAAGTTGTGACTGCGGCTTGGAAGTATAGGCGCATACCTGCATTCCGAAAGCGGCAGCGATGCGCGCCGTCGCCTGTCCGGTGTTTCCCAAGCCGATGATTCCCAGTTTCTTCCCGTCCAGCTCCACCAGGTCGGTATCCCAGTAGCAGAAGTCGGGATTGTTCGCCCAACGCCCGTGACGGTTGGCATAGGCATAATGGCCTACACGCTGGGTGATGTTCAGTATATGCGCAAAGACCATCTGGGCAACGGAAGCGGTGCTGTAGGCAGGTATGTTGGTGACAATGATGCCCCGCGCTTTCGCAGCCTGGATGTCCACAATATTATATCCCGTAGCCAGCACGCCGATGTATTTCAAGGCAGGCAGAGCGGCCATATCCTCCGCCGTAATCACCGTTTTATTTGTAATCAGCACTTCCGCTCCGGCAGAACGCTCCAATAACTCGGCAGGGGCTGTGCGGTCGTACACCGTCAGCTCGCCCAACGCCCGCATCTCCTCCCATGACAAATCACCGGGATTCAATCCGTAACCGTCTAAAACTACTATTTTCATATGCTCAAAAGTTAAATTTCATATTTTGTTCATTTATTCGGTTAGATTGGAACGCGAATAACGCAAATTAACAGCTGCACAGCATGGATATAAACCGGCCGGAAGGTTGGATTTATGTCATTTGCGTTCCAATTTTTAATTTTATAGCACAGGATCAATGCAATTCATTTTCATTCCTTGAACCGTTCCCCCCAGAGGCTCTGCATCCGTTCCTTTATCTTCGCTTCCTGCGCATTGTTCTGCGGATGCCAGATGCGGCTGTCCTTCACCTCGTCCGGCAGGAACTGCTGCTGCACGAAATTGCCCTGATAGGCATGTGCATACTTATAATCCTTGCCATAGCCCAACTGTTTCATCAGCTTGGTGGGTGCGTTGCGCAGATGCAAGGGAACAGGCAGGTTGCCCGTCTGCCGCACCAGTTCCAGGGCACTGTTGATCCCCTCGTATGCCGAGTTGCTCTTAGGGCTGGTGGCCAGATACACCGTAGCTTCCGCCAGCGGGATACGCCCCTCAGGCCATCCTATCTTCATCACGGCATCAAAAGCAGCGTTCGCCAGGAGCAATGCGTTGGGATTGGCCAGACCGATATCCTCGGCTGCCGAAATGACCAGTCTGCGGGCTATGAAAGCCGGGTCCTCTCCGGCCTCCACCATACGCGCCAGCCAGTAGAGCGCCCCGTCCGGATCACTTCCGCGGATGGACTTGATAAAGGCGGAAATGATATCATAATGCATCTCTCCATCCTTGTCATACGCCAACGGATTCTGCTGCAAACGCTCGGTCACCTTCTCATCCGTAATCACCACGGGTCCGGCATCCGCATCCGCCTCCACCACCAGCTCCAGTATGTTCAGCAGCTTGCGGGCATCGCCTCCCGAAAAGCGGAGCATGGCATCCGTCTCCTTCAGCTCTATCTTCTTTTCTTTCAGTATCACGTCCTTTGCGATGGCATTATGCAGCAGTTCCAGCAAATCCTCCTTCTCCAATGATTTCAGCACATACAGCTGGCAGCGGGAGAGCAAGGGCCGGATCACCTCGAACGAGGGATTCTCGGTGGTGGCGCCTATCAGGGTCACCACTCCCGTCTCCACCGCCCCCAACAGGGAATCCTGCTGGGACTTGCTGAACCGGTGGATTTCATCAATGAACAGGATGGGGCTGGCCTGAGAGAAAAAACGGTTGCTTCTCGCCTTCTCTATCACATCGCGCACATCCTTCACACCGGAAGTGACCGCACTCAGTGTATAAAAAGGAGTTTCCAGCTTGTTGGCTATGATCTGCGCCAGCGTGGTCTTCCCCACCCCCGGAGGCCCCCAGAGGATAAAGGAGGAGATGCGTCCCGCGTCGATCATCTTGCGCAAGACAGCCCCCGGCCCCACCAGGTGTTTCTGACCTATATAATCGTCCAATGTCTTCGGACGCAAACGTTCTGCTAAAGGTTGTGCCATATCTTCATCTTTATTTCGGATAACAAAAATACAGCATATTTTCCTATGAACAAAGCCCAGGGCAACAATATAGGATTTATTTTTTTTGAGGCAGAAAAACAAAAGAACATAAAAAACAGGGACTCATACAAAATGAAATACAGGTTCTTTGTCCGTCTGATCCAAAACAATTATTTTTGCAACCCTTTTCCAAAAGAGTGATTATTTCAAATTTAAATGTAATTCTAATAAAGACAGACGATGAAAAAACTTTTTTCCACCAGCCTGTTGATTTTAGCAGGTATGCTTTTACTGCTGGGCAGCTGCAAAGAGGACGAACTTCCGGTTTCCGGAGAAGGAAACGTGGCAAACAACGAATTGCCCGTCCGGCTGGCCGAAACGGATTATAACCCGGACAACACGTATTACCTGCTGAATGACAATGAATCCCAGGATGTTTATTTCGACTCCGGCCAGCGCAGCTTCTACGTCAGCCGGCCTCTTCAGTTCGGAATGGACGACGAGCACTGTTTCCAACTCCGTTTCTATAGTCCCAGAGCCTTGAAAAACGTGACTTTCTGGGCCAGGATAGACGGTTACGAGGAAGAATTCAAGTTCATGTCGCTGGAAAAGATCATGCCTTTCCAGCAACTCCGGGTACACATACCGTTCGCCACCAAGGACCTGACCGCCTATACCCGCAGCGGAAAGAAAATACGGATCATGGCAAACCCCTACCTCACGGAAGAAAACCTGACCTTCACCGTAGAGTGTGACGACCCGTACTGGGCAAGGCTGCAATCCATCCGTTGCAAATGGTACATCGCCTTCGGCAGATACAGTGACACCCAGGACAGCTGGAAGTACAAGATGAAGGCTTCGCACACGCGTGAGGCGGTGGCCATCGCGCTGAACATGGCGTATATGTTCTCGTCGGAACGGTTCAAGACCGCCCTGTACGAGTTCGGCCCGCTGCACAGTAACAATGACAAGGCGGAAATAGACAAGACCGCCCTGCTGGCCAACGTGCTCAACCACCGCGGACTGACCTTCGGCTATACCACCGGCGTGATGGGACTGGGCGGAGGAACCACCTTCGGCATGCATGAAGTGTGTTATCTGGAACACTATGCCGATGACAAAAGCATCACCGAAACCATATTCCACGAGTTTGCCCACTGTGTGGGCTACGGCCATGCGGGAAACATGACTTACGAACAGACGGGACCGGGGTGGATCACCCTGTGCAACAACGTATATGTGGCGCTGTCGCTGGACAAGGAGCTGCCCGTCTATTCCCGCCGCTTCCTGCACACCCGCTGGAGCAGGAACCGTTATTTTGATGATATATACGTGGCTTCGAAACACATTATCGAAGACCCGGAACTCGATGCGCTGGACGGCGGCCTGTCTCCCCTGCGCGGAGAGACCGACCGGGGAGGAAACGACGGGGAGCCGGTGGCGTTCAAGCTGGATTATACCGACTTGCCCGGCGCTACGGGAACCACCTTCCGCCCCAAGGATGTATATGTGTACGGAGATACCCTGTATGCCGTGAACGATGCGGACAACCAGTACAGCGTAGAGGTGTTCGGCCTTGCCGGCGGCGGCAAGAAGCACTTGGGAAGCATCAAGGAATGGAAGCACGGAGAAGCTACCGGGAAATTCGGCGGCCGCCCGAACGGTGTCACCCGTGCCAACGACAAGATTTATGTCACCCACGAAGGAAGCCGTACCGAGATTTTTGATGCGAAGAGCCATCAGTTCCTTACCTGCATAGGCAATGGAAGCTGGGGAACAGGGCCCACGCAGACCGTACATGCCTTCGATGTGCTGCTCTACAAAGGGCTGGTCATGATACACGACAAACGCTACGTCAACTTTGTAGAAGAGCAGGCTATACAGTCCGGAGTGACTCCGCGGATTTATGTACGTTCCGAACATCTGGGCGAGACAAACGGCACTTACGGCATGGCGGTGGACAAACAGACCGGCCTGCTCTACTCCACCCATCCCGCCAAACGCATAGACCTGTTCGCCCCTGACGGGATACGGGAAGGAGTTTCACCCAAACGCACCGGGCAACTGGCTTATAAAAATGTACCCTACGACTTGGATTTCTACGAAGGAAGGCTGTTTGTAAGTTCCGACGGCACAGAAAAGTTCTGTGAGGTCAATCCCCGGACGGGAGAGATCATGAAGGACCATACCACCATCGGCGGCATCACCCTGCAAGCACCTGAGAAGTTCTGCATCCGCCGCCACACGCTGTTCATCACCGACCGCGTGAAAAACGGGACATGCGTTTACGCCATCCCCATGAGTGAGCTGAAATAAATATATACCTATATAATATAGTAAGAACAACATGAAAATATACGCTTATATCCTGATTGTGCTGTCCGGAGTCCTGACGGCACAATGCAGCAAAGTCACCCTGGATGAAATCTGCGGCTACCCCTCCGCTCCCGGCGGAGGAAACGGGGAAGGAGAAGGAAACGGGGATTATAACAGTTACTGGTATTACTCGTATGAGGCGGCGCAACTGATTGATGCGGAAACCCTGGGCATGGAAACGGCCGAGGATTTCACCCCTTATACCGTCGCCCATCTGGGGGATACCCTTTTCATCGCAAACATCGGAAAGGCAGGCAGCAGCCTGTTGCTGTTCAGTATAAAGAAAGGTGAACGGCTGGGAACCTTGCAGAGCTGGCAGCACGACGGCGGGGAGAAGAGTTTCGGAAGTCAGATAGAAGCCATCGTGCCGTCGGGCAACCGGCTGTATGTGGCCGAACGCCAATCGCGCATCCATGTATTCCGGTTGCCGGAACTGTCCTACCTCACCTGCATAGGCAACGGGCAATGGAGCGGCCCCGTATTCCAGGCACAGGCCATGACGGTAAAGGACGGGCTGATTTTCGCACGCGACAAGAACGGAATGGTCAGCATTTACAAAGAGGAGGATGCCACCCCGGAAAATTACCAGAAGGTGAACCGCTACCGCCGGGCATCCGGCAACGGCAGTCCGGGCAACAACGGCTTTGCCAGCCATTCCATGCAGCCCGATGCGGAAGGGCATCTGCTGCTCACGGATTATGAAGGGAAGAAAATACGGGTGCTCGATCCGGCACTGGTCAACGATGATATGGCAAACGACGCTTCCATCGATCTGGACGACCTTTCCCTGTCGCCCGGCTTCAAGCCCAAGACACTGGCGTTGTGCGGCGACCGCTGGTATGCTACCGGCGACAATGATGCCATCAACATATACGAACGCCAGTCCAACGAATGGAGCAAGAAAATAAAAACTGTAAAAGGATATGCTTTTTCCCAGCCTGCCCGCATCTATGCGCAAAACGACTCCGTGCTATGGGTTTCGGACACGCACAGTTCCAAACGGACACTGGTGAAAATGCTGGTGCATAAGGGGGAAATACGGGAATAGAGGTTCTATTCCGTTCTTTATCCAGAATGTGAATGACACGAATGGCGCAAATTGGGTCTATATCTCTGATTGGCGTCATTCGTGTCATTTTCATTCACACATATCAACCTTGCCAATCTTTCAATGCGACTGTCAACAGGAGCCGGTCGTTCACTTGCCATATCGATTACGCAATCGGGGAAGCCATTCTTTTTATCTGGCCGCACTCCATCACAATCCCCTTTCAAGGCTCCCCTATCGCCCCCACAATCAGCTGTACCTGAGCCGGCATATAGGTACGGCAGCTCAAGCCACTGCCCATCTTCTCCAGTTTCTCCCTGAGGTGAGGATAATAGTCAATCCAATACTGCAACTTACGGTAAGCCACCTGCGGATTCAAATCCGGGAAATAACACAGGGCCAGTTCGGTGCGGCCGTACGTGCGTATCTCAAAATTCTCCATACATTCCATACTTTTTATTTACTTCCATAAAAGTACGAAAAACGGACGAGAAGAAAGAATGTTTTTCCAACAATAATCAACTAGAATCAACTGTTATCAACCACAATCCACCGGAATCAACTTTCCGGAATCCGCACATCGTATCTTTGTAATGTCGGGACGATGAAGGCGAAAGATCTATAATCTTACAGCCGTAAGATATAGGATCTTACACGTGAAAGATAGGGTTCTTTCAGCAGTCGGCAACCAGTGGCAGACGGTTAATGGACAGTGACTGACGGCTGACTTACTTCATTCCCCGGCAACAGTGTTTCTTAATTCTCAATTATCAACTTTTAATTTTAACAGACTATGGTAAATTACAGTATCGTTATGCGTAGCAATCCGATGGACGCGGATGCCGCCAAGAAGGCCTACGCCAGTGCACAGTATGCTGAAGTGATGGACATCAACCGCTTTGCCGAGCACATTGCCAGCCACGGCTGTGTGTACAAGCGTGCGGACATCGTGGCTATCCTCACCATGGCAGTGGACTGCATGAGGGAACAGCTTCTGGGAGGACAGAAGATACAGTTGGGCGACTTGGGGGATTTCTCCATCAGCATCAACAGTATAGGAGCGGAAAGCGCTGCCGACTACAATCCTGCCATCCACGTCAGAAAGCTGAATGTGAACTGGAGTGCCGGAACACGTTTCCAGAACTTGCAGGAGGAAGCCGTGTTCAACCTGGTGGCCACGCGCAAAGCGGCCCGACTGGTGGTGAAGGCGCTGAAAGCCGGAAAGACCAGTGTGGATCTTACCGGAGAGGCGAAGGAGCCGGAAAACGGAGGACAGGCCTGACGGAACCCCTGTATGACGGAAGCAAGGCACAACGCTAAAGGCACGACGCTAAAAGGCTGAATGTGCCCCTGTGACAAGCCGTTTTCATTGGGGTACATTCAGCCCTTGGCTTCCATTACAATTCACTTATTATCAACCTCTAAAACAAAATTCCAATGAGTTCAAGAACAAAGAAAAACACCTGGACACTGATTCTGAAAGTAATTATCACCGTAGCCACCGCCGTTGCCGGCGCACTCGGCCTGAACGCCTGTATCTGATGATCATGAGAACCATCACCCTGATTATTATCCACTGCTCCGCCACCCCTGAGGGGCGGAGGCTGGATTTTGAGACTTGCCGCCGGGACCACATCCGCCACCGGGGCTTCACGGACATAGGATATCATTTCTATATCACCCGTGACGGAGAGATTCACCGCGGACGACCTCTGGAAAAGGTGGGAGCGCATTGCAAGAACCACAACCGGCATTCTATCGGCATCTGCTATGAGGGAGGATTCTCGGCGGACTGCACACCTGCCGATACGCGTACTCTGATGCAGAAGGGAAGTATGCTGGCACTGTTGCGCGAGCTGCGCCTCCTGTTCCCCAAAGCGTTGATAGTGGGGCATCATGACTTGAATCCCGTGAAGCCGTGCCCTTGTTTTGATGCTGTGAAGGAATACCGCTTTTAAGGGATGATTTCTCCAAAGATAGGGTTTCCAATGAGAACTGTTTGTTTTCAAAGAGGCTTCTTCAAAGATACTGTATTCAAGGATGATTTCTCCAAAGATAGCGTCCCTTTCCTCCGCTTTGATTTCCTGACCCTTCATTCAACTAATCTTTTCATTTAACAATAATAAAAATGAACTATCTGATAAACCAACTCATGACCGTGGACAAAGCCTTCTACCGTCATTATCTGGAAATGCTGCTCACCCTGAACCGCATCCAAGCCCTCACCCCCTGGCAGATGTCCATGCTGCTGTGGAGAGCCAAGATTTTCCATATACAGGTGCTCTACCCCGAACTGCTGCGCATCAGCCTGTGCACGGAGCAGGAAAAGGACGAGATACGCTTTATGAAGGGATGGAAACTGAAAGAGCTGGAGAAAATAATGCCCGCATGGCAGCGACGGCAGTGCGAGGAGATAAAACGGGAACGGTGGAGAGGATTTTAATGGCTAGTGATTAATGAGGAATGATCAGTGATCACTGAAGAATGACCAGTAATCAGTAAAGCCTGCCGGCAACATGATCTACTTGTAAGCAACTTTTAAAGTGGGTATGTCAAAATAAAATGACTACTCCGAGAAGTTACAGACTGTAACTACAAGCCCTAAAAGGCGAGTGTCAAAACTCAGTTTTTGAAAACATGAACTTACAATCTGAAATTTGAGCATCCTAAAAGACTAAAGAAAGGGTCGTATCATTACTCCATACAGAGCTTGATACGATCCTTTTACGTGTTATAATTACTATCTGTAACTTTTCGGGGTTGTCCTTTTTGTTTTGACATCTCCCTTCTCCTATCCCCAAGTTATTCAGGAACAGCAACATTCAACTACTTCATTCCCCCTCATTAAACCCCAGGCCCTGCTGTTCGGGCTTCAGCTTCTCTGTCAGGAAATTGGTATGCTCCCACTTCGGTTCGGGCGGATTATGATCCAAGGTCCTCTCCTCGGTAGGCGTGTAGCGTCCGTTGTAAGTGCTGAAGGCGAAAAAAGCATCTCCCGGTCCGCCCAGATGGTCGAAACGTACCTTGGCCACACGCACCAGCACCTGCCCCAGCTCATCGTTACGGTCTACCACCATTCCATAATCCGTCTTGTTGAAAAAGGCCGCCGAGCCGTTGATATCATACAGCGTGGGCACAGGCCAGCGTTTGCTTCCCGGTTCGCGGCGCAACTTGGTGGGGTGCGCCACCAGAATGAGCAACACCTTGTGCTTCACGGCAAAATTGGAGAACTCGTCGAAGATGCGGCTGATGTACTGCGTTTCCGTTTCCCAGTCGGGAATCTGATGCTCGAAGCGGTTGAAGGGGTCCACCACCAGCACCTTCACTCCTTTCCGGCTCACCAGTTGGGCGGCAATGCGGAGCACACTCTCTACCGAGAAGTCCTCTTTCGGCATAATGGAAAAGACACTCTGTGCCAGGTAACGGATGGCCTGTCCGGCTTCCGGCAACGGCATCCCCTTGTGTTCGAAACGCTTGCCCACCACGCGGCGTATCAGCTTGCGGTAGTGATAGGCCAGCGGGGTATTCTCCGGGCTGAAATAGCCCACCTTCCAATCGTGGCGCAGGAGCAGGCGCATGGCAATTTCGTCCACAAACTCGCTTTTTCCGCTGCCGGGAACGCCTGTGACCGTGAGCACAAAACCACGCTCGAACTTGATCAGCCGGTCCAGATTCTCCAGTCCCGTATCGGCTCCTTCCGGCATTCCGTTGTAATAAATATCCATCAGCGTATCCCATTCGTCCATGGGGCAGAAGACTCCTTCCAACGGGATTTCCGCCGCCTGCTCCACCTGCTGGCGGAGCCTCGGAAGATCGTACTTCAACAGATACTCGTTGGCATCCTTGCAGCCTTCTCCCCAGGCCACCACCTTGCAGCGATCCACGCCCAGGCGGCGCACCAGTTCGTCGCGTAACTCCACTCCGCGCTTGTCGGTATCCATGGCCAGGATGATTTCCGCCTTGTCATCGAAGTGCGACTCCACGAAGCGGTCCAGCCACTGAAGGTTCGCGCCTCCGGCTCCGTTGGGTACGGACACCACCTCTTCCAGTCCTGCGGCTATCAGGCTGAGGGCATCTATCTCGCCTTCGGTGATGTAGCACTTTTCCTTTCCTTTTATGGCGTCTATGTTCCAAGGAATCAGCTCGGCTCCTTTCACCATCTTGAAATGCTTTGCGGCATCCCGGAATTTCATGTTTTTCATTACTCCGTCCTCCAGGTAAGGGAAGCAGATGCAGGCTTCTTCCTTGCCGGTCTGCGGCAGGAATTCCAAGCGTTCCTCTATCTTCATCCTTGTCAGGACGTCCATCGGAATACCTCGTCTGTCGACCATGTATTCCATCATTTCTCCATTCATAATTTGTTTGTTTTTATTAATTACCGGGCATACGTAATGTACAGGCGGTTGCAGGGGGATGTGCGGCTTGCGTTGCGACCTGTTACGGTGCTGCGATGCTGCATCGTGGTGCTGCGACATGTTGCGGTGCTGCGGTGCATCCTTCTGCTGTTTCTGCCGTTCCCGGTCTTGTTGTTTCTGTTCTCTTTTCCACATCTCGTCCTCGTTCCACGCTATGGCGAAATCACAATGAAAGCATTTCGCCCATCCCCCTTCACGGGTGATATGCACACTGAACGAAGGATCTTTGGGATTGCTTCGCGTTGCGGAACATTCGGGACAAGGCATACGGAAATGGTCCTTTCTGCGCGGCAGGCTTTTCAGCCACCGCACATAATCTGCATGTTCTTCGCGCGTCATATCCAGCTCTGTTTCAGGTTATCCCAGGTGGCACGTCCGTTGGGGCGCGGGGGTGCATCGGCAGGAAGAGGAACTCCGCAATACGAACGTTCGCCGGTCAGCGGATTGTACGTTTCGTAGGGCGAGAGCGAAGTCGATTCATTCTGCATCCGGCTCCTTTCTTTCAGCTTTTCTTCCAGAAAAAGACGGGTGGGCTTTCCCGGACGGATATAATTAGCAAAATAGGCTTGCGCTTCGGATACGGAAGTAATGCGTTCCGTACTTCCTTGAACCACAACATGTTTTTTAAACATGGAACGAATAAAGGGAAGATTGTTCAGAAAGTCTCCTTTCAACCCCGACATCATTCCCACAATTTCCACCCAACTTTGAACTTTGAAAGCTTCATTGATATAACACTCCCATCGCAACATCTCTCCGCTCTTTTTTCCGGAACAAAATTTCATGTCGTCGTCGATGCTGCCGTTTGTTTCTATGATGTCTACATCATCTTTCTTTTTCTTCTCTCCTCTATTCTTTTCTTCTCTTATAAAGCTTTGCTTAAAGCTTGCTTGCAAATTCTTTCCATAGCACTCATTATCAACACTTTGAATCACATTTTTGACTGAATTTTCATTTGTATTTTTTGCAGTCGTATTTTTCATACTTTCCGCACTACTTTTCACGTTGCTTTCCGTGCTGTTTTCCTTGTAGATTTCCTTATTATAATCCGAATGGATTGGCTTGCTGCTCTCCATGCAGACAGTCTTGTTACTATCTACATTCCTGCTTTCCATATAAATTCTCTCCTTGCTATCCATACTGGGTGCACCACTGCTTTTCAGGTAGACTTCCTTGTTATTATCCATGCAAGATGTATCATCGCTTTTCAGGTAGGCTTCCCCGTTATTATCCATGCAGGACGCATCATTACTTTTCGTGTAGATTTCCTCGTTACGATCCATGCAGGACGTATTACCGCTTTTCAGGTAGGCTTCCCCGTTATTATCCACGCAGGGTGCATCATTACTTTTCATGTAGACTTCCCCGTTATTATCCATGCAAGGTGTATCATCGCTTTTCGTATAGATTTCCTCGTTACGATCCATGCAGGGCGTATCATCGCTTTTCATGTAGATTTCCTTGTTATTATTCACGCAGGGTACATCACCACTTTTCAGGTAGGCTTCCCCGTTATTATCCACGCAGGGCGCATCATTACTTTTCGTGTAGATTTCCCCGTTATTATCCATGCAAGACGTATCACCGTTTTTCCCTTCGTTGATTCTGCCCCTTCCTATTGTAGACGTAGTTGCTTTTGCAGATGCTTTCACCGTACTTTTCTTACTGCTTCTCCCTCCCTTACTGCCGGCAGCGGCACGTTGCTCGGAAAGTTTGCTCTGATATCCCATCACCTCGTCCAGATACAGACATCGGAAATACCCGTCCTCTGTAATGAGAAACAAATCGAAGTCCTTAATAAGATGTTGCAGATTTTCCACGGTAGCTCCCCACTGATCGGCCAGCAAATCCAGTTCGTTAAAATCATGTTTGTATTCCTGCTGTTTTCGCAGAAACAATATCGTTTCAAGATACAACCCCAGCCCCATGCATTTCATGTCGGCATTCAGCTTCATCATTTTGTAATCCGACATCAAGCTGCAATTCAGCCGGATAAACTGCTCTGTATAATCCATTTCTTTTGTGTGTTAGTATAAATATAACGCAAAGGAACGCAAAATATAAATAGGGCGTTGCTCACAAAAACAGGCAATTGTTAATAAATATTTTCTATCTTTGCCGAGACATTTTGTAAGTAGCTATGATTATGCTATTTACAAATTATTATTTAATAATTTAATTTTTAGTAACATGAAAAAAATTTGAGATCATCAGCACTTGCATCAGTAATGCCGTGCGAAGAAGCGATTTAAACCCCAGCAACTTGAACGACAAAGGTGCGATAGGCCGGTCCACCGCCACCAAAATTCGAGACGGAAAGATTGTGACTCCAAATTCTTACTTCAAACTGATGAAATGGCTGGAAAAAGAGAAACCGGAGGTTTACAAAGAAGCCATGGAGCACATCCTGAAAGAACTGGGCAAGCTCAAAATGGAAGAGTAACCTCCCGGCTTCCCGGAGACGGGAATTTTTCCCGGTAAACGTGGGGAAACGGGAAACCGCCATAGAGCGCCTCTGTATGGAGACTGCCTCTATGGCGGTTTTTGCACCCGGAATAGCTGTTTTATTATCTTTGCAACAGTTGGATATAAGAAAGGTAAACCCTCAAATTAGGGCTTACGTAAATCATCTGCATATTCCTCAGCTGACATATTTCCGCCCCAATCGCCTTCGTAACAAGCAAAAGGATCTTCTGTTTCAATATTCTATTCCTTTGTATACGTATTTCTGATGGAATTTGTCAGTTTTGCAATCAAATCCAGTTTTTCATCTACACTGAGTGAAGACAATACACTCATATACATATCTGTTACCGGAATTAAATTAGCGCATATTTAATTCTGCCAACAAGTTATTTTAATACCGAAATGTTTGAAAGTTCTCCCCCTTATCGGTAACTTTGCCGCATCACCTTTTCCGTAAAGTCCGGCATCCAATTTTACCGCTTCCAGTAAAGCGGAAAGGCTAATGGAATATAAGCTATGGGAAATTGGAGTGAACAACAGGAAGTGAGGAAAGAGGTTAAAGAGAAAGATAAGGTAAGGCGTGAAAAACTTGCCAGTCTTTTCTTTGATCTTTGTAAAGTCACTTATACTGTGCTGGTCGTAGGATTGCTGGTTACATTATTCCAGAATGAATTATATACAAACTATTTGATGATTGCACTTGTTGTTGTAGGAGTACTAGTGGCTTTTGAATTTGCAAAGATTGGAAATAATATTTTAAAGAGATAATAATTATGGTTGCATTGATAGGACTAATAATAATAGCGATACCGGTAACGGCTTTTTGGATTTACACCGAAACACCGTCAGGGAAGAAGTGGATAAAGAATCTGTAATCTATGACACAGTTAGATGGTGTGACTTTTACAATTGTTGCTAAAAGTGGCAGGAGCATTCCTTATATGGCTTTATGCCAAGTCGGGCAAGAAATGGCTGGAAAATCCATATTTACCAAGTATCTATCGTACGTGTAAAGGTACGTGATTTACGTAAATCATCCGCATATTCCTCAGCCGACATATTCCGCCCCCATCGCCTTCGTAACAAGCAAAAGGATCTTCTGTTTCAATATCCTATTCCTTTGTATACGTATTTCTGATAGAATTTGGCAGTTTTGCAATTAAATCCAGCTTTTCATCTACACTGAGTGAAGACAATACACTCATATACATATCTGTTATACTTATATTTCTAACTATAAATCCTCCTTTTTTCTGAAAAAATTATTTTTCTTGTGACAGATAAATACAGAATTGTTGAATATTTACAATATTCACTTTAGGAAAATCTATATCTTTCAGCACATCATAATGATGGTCGTTGGTAACAATGTAGTGCGCATTGGCCGAAATGGCACAATCCACAAACTTATTGTCATCAGGATCGACTGTAATCAGATTAAAGTGATAGAATGGAGTTATCAATTCAACAAACGGACTGTTCAATATGGTTTTCACCACATATTCCGCCGTTTCATTGTCGGTAAGTCTTTGCAGAATTTCTATATATTCCTCCAATATTTCATTGGATACACAGAGCTTGTTCTTTCCGTCCACAAAGGATTGCCACAAGACATGGTAACGACTCCTTTGAGGAATGCTTTGAATAAGACAATTCGTACCAAGAACCAGCTAGCCATTGACGTTATTTTAATGAATGGATATCCATTTCAGCTATTTCATCCAGCTTTTTCTGGTCAAGAATTCCCTTATCCCAAAGTTCATCCAACTTTGTATTCATCCGTTTGGAATAATATTGAAAGAGCACCTCTTTCAATTCTTCCAGACCTTCCTGAGATTTATCGTAAGAAAACATTTCCAACAAATGCCTCTGTATGGGGTTGAATACTGTAGTTTCCATAATTATATCGGTTATAAATTCTATGCGAATATAGAATTTATAATGATAATATCCAAAATGTTTCTCATTAATTAACGCCTATGAAATACGACTCGATAAATCTTGCAACAATATCTCCCTTACATCCGATGTTCAAAATGTTGTAGAGTAAAATCTATTCCGGAGATCCTAATCGGATAATCTTTTTTATCATTTCAGATGTATTTTGAAGTAAATGCCACCGGAGAAGTATTTCCCGTTGTTCAGTTCGGCAATCAAGTTGATGTGGTCTTTCCAAAGCTGGTAGTGCGCCCCGATGTTCACTGTGCGGGCGTCATATTCGGCCATCAGATCCAAGCCGTTCAAAGCTTTCACTGCCAGGTTGTCTTCCGGCAATAGGTTGAATTTGAAATTCACCCCCGCGGCAGGCCTTCTGTAATGAGGGAACCAGCAGGCACGGTAATCCACGTATGCGGCGTGAACACCCAGCGTCCCTACCCCAGTGAAACTGAAATGCTTGGTTGCCGCCAGATAATATCGTGTAAAATGATTGTTCTGCATACCGTCCTCATCGAACTTGATGGCCCCACCACCGTATGCTTCATGCGAGGTGGGATCGTCCAAACCAAGGACTATCTGCGGAGTCCAGGGCTTCCACCAGCCTTCTTTCCACAACCGCAGGCGAGCATTGAAGGCACGATCCTGATTGGTGTACTTTCCCCAAGACTGTTCCGGAAAATAAGTGGAACCATGCTCTGCATAATTGATGGTACAGGTATATCCCACTTCAAGCCAAGGAAAGATGGTTATGTTCAGATAATAATTGAATGTGTATTTTATCTCATTACTACTGATATACTGCAACGGAACAAGATGTAACACATTCCCTCCCGCCATAAATGTCTTGTCTTTTTGCATCTCGGCAGTGGGGGCATGAAGAAGTCCCGTTGTACCGTATAGTGCCTGTGAAGAGACATATAGAATACTGTCTATAAGAAAAAGGATGATTAAAAGAAGCCTTTTCTGCACGTTCTTCCTTCTTCTAATCATAATCTATTCCTATAATAAGCCCATAGAAACTGTAAATACACAATTTGGCGCTTATAACGACTAGGATGAGTTATGAAACGATAGAACCATTCCATCCCCATATTTTGTATCCATTTAGGAGCTCGGCTTACTTTACCCGTAAATACATCAAAACTTCCACCTAAGTTCAAATAAGTTGCCGCATGAACCTTATACAGTTCATCCATCAATAATTCCTGCATCGGAAAGCCCATAGCTACAAAAACGAAATCAGGTTTCTTGCTTTTCATGTCATCCAACAAGGCATTTTTTTCCGAGGCTTGTCTGATAAAACCATTACGATATCCCACAATCTGAATATCCGGATATTGCTCCTTCAATTTCTTTACTGTCGCACATATTGTACCTTCCGTACTTCCTATCAAATAAAAAGTTTTCGATGAATGATATCTCTTTATCAGTTCAAGCCACAATTCACAACCGGGAATCCGCTTTAATTCTTTTCCACCCTTGCGACACATCGCTTTTATAGCTCCATAACCATCCGCATATCCTATATTGGAATTAATTATATCAGCCACTTCCCCTTCTGCTTTCATTATAATTTCTGCATTCAGAGACAATAACAGTTTCTTGTCATTGGCTGTATAATCCATCAGTTCCTGCATATCCCGAAACGGAAATACATTGACATTACCCACTTTTATCGCTCTCATTTCATTTATCCTTTAAGAAATCTACAATACGTTCACAGGCTTTACCATCGCCGTAAGGATTAACCGCCTTGCTCATTTGGCTGTAATAAACATTATTAGATAACAATGATGAAACTTCGGTTACTATTCTGTCATAATCAGTACCCACCAGTTTCACAGTTCCTGCCTCCAATGCTTCCGGACGCTCCGTTGTATTACGCATCACTAAAACAGGCTTTCCAAGACCCGGAGCTTCTTCCTGAATACCACCACTATCAGTAAGAACAATTGTGGACTTTTCCATCAAATAGACGAATGAAAGATACTCCAATGGTTCTATAAAGAACATATTTCCCAACCCTGTCAGATTCTTGCCAAAAACCTCATGAATCGGTTTACGGACATTGGGATTCAGATGCATGGGATAAACAAAGTCCACATCCGGGTATTTTATCGTTAATGCTTTTATTGCCTGACACATTGAAATAAAACCATCACCAAAATTCTCGCGCCGATGTCCTGTTATAAGAACCAACTTTTTGCCATTGACTAGACGCCCTACATCATAACCGCTTCTTTTTAAAACATCTTCCAAAGAGGCATCCAGTTCTCCATCATTCTTTATTTTATCCACTACTATATGAAGTGCATCAATCACGGTATTACCTGTAATTGCTATTTTGTCTTCTGAAACACCTTCATCCAATAAATTCTGTTTACTCAATGAAGTCGGAGAGAAATTATAGCTGGCAATACGTCCGGTAATCAAACGATTCATTTCTTCCGGCCATGGACTGTAAATATTATGTGTACGCAGACCTGCCTCCACATGCCCTACTGGAATCTGTTGATAGAAAGCAGCTAAAGCTGCGGCTGTAGAAGTTGTTGTATCTCCATGCACCAAAACCACATCAGGTTGAACTATTTTAAGAATGTCACGCATACCTATCAAAACACGAGCCGTCACATCATATAAGTCTTGTCCTTGCTTCATTATATTCAAATCATAATTCGGCTGAATTTCAAATATTTGAAGAACCTGATCCAACATTTCACGATGTTGTCCTGTTACACATACAATGGTTTCAAATTCATTAGCATGTAACTGAAACTCCTTGACTAAGGGTGCCATTTTTATAGCTTCCGGACGTGTGCCGAAAACTAACATTACTTTTTTCATAAAAAAACAGTTTTATTTAAATGAGAGATTTATAATAGCTCTTTAAAATTTCTATATTTTTATCAAGAGAAAATGATTTAGTTATTAGTTGATAGGATTTTTGACTAAACTCTTCTCTCAAAGAACTATTCTCTATAATTTTTTTCAGAACTTCGGCTAAAGCATCAATATCACCAGGTTTTACCAAAAAACCGTTGTCATTATTATGTAATACTTCTGGAATAGAAGCTATGCTTGTACTAATATTAGGAATTCCATAAGCCATTGTTTCAAGAATGGTCATGGGTAATCCTTCATTATAAGAAGGTAGGACATTAACCATTGCATTGGCCATAAAAAGTTTTTTCTGTTCCCCCACAATCCAGCCTAAATGTGCGATGCGATGGCTAATACCCAATTCTTTTATCATTTGCTTTACTTTCTCCATTTCTCCATCTCCGCATAAATATAACTTTATAGTTTTATCTATTTGAGGATCTAGTAGCTTTATAGCTTGTAGCAAATTATATACCCCTTTACGTTCACAGAGCACCCCAAGAAAAAGAATGTTCCTCGCATCCTTATTATATGGATTATAAGAATAGGTACCAACTGCATTGTATAAAACTTTTACTTTAGCTTTGGAAGCTTTATTTCTCAATAACTGGGCAAATTCTTCACCCAATACTATGTTTAAATCAGTCAATTCAAGGATATGTCTAACATATTTCTTTCTTCTTTCAGAAAGGCTTGTATAAAACAGTTCAAACTCTGCTGCATGATGATGCATCACTGTTTTAATACCTAAAATATTAAATGTTTGAACTAAGAATGCTTTTCTGAAAAAACTACCACGTTCTGCCGTATGTAAATGCACTATATCAACCTTACCTATTAAAGCCAAACATAATATCTTAATATATGCCCACATAAAATATAATACCAAAACATATTTATTTGCATTAATATGAGTAGGAATATATCTTATATCCACATCTTCCCAGTCTTTATAATTAAGATAGTTTTTGACTACTGACACCATCCCTCCCTTCACAGACAGAACAGAGCCACACATTAAAACATTTATCATTTTTCCTCCATTTTATATATTCTCTTCTTAATTAACTTAGCAGGATTTCCACCAATTATAGAATACTCGTCAAAATCTTTAGTCAGAACAGAACCTGTTGCTATAATGGAACCTTTTTTTATATGTCTACCTGGAGTCATGATCACCCTTCTTCCAATCCAACAATCATCCTCTATTATTGTAATTCCATTTTCAGAAGCACCTTGAAAACACATAGGAGTAGCAGTTTTGTCAAATCGATGATTATTCTTTGCTATAAACACTTCAGGAGCCATCATAACATACTTACCTATTTTAATATTATTAGGTAAAAAACAATTTGCACCGATACCACTATAATCGCCAATTTCAACATCAAATCCATTCCCCAAATATGCGCACCTATCTATTGTGGAAATTTTGCCACACTTTTTGAAAATCCCTTTCACGCACAATATTCTAATTAAATTAAACAGTCTTCCTATTAGAGGTAAATAGGAACTGGGAAGATATTGGGCAAAACCATAATAGACAAACAACAGTATATATTTTTCACCAACCCTAAAAGCATTTTAACCATCATACAATATCCCCTTCATTATTTCCATAGAACTAATTATTGAATATTTTTTGCAATATAAATTCCGTGATGCAACATTAAATCTACAAACTCCTTCATTTGAGATTCGGTTTATACCCTTCACAAAATCATCTTCGGTATGACATATCAAGCCAATAGAGTCATCAATGGCAAAACCACAAAAAGACTCATTAGTACCTATAATGTATTTACCCCACATTAATGCCTCAGTTGTCTTGGTCTTCATTCCACTTCCCTCAAAGATTGGAGCAATCACAACATCACAATTACGATAATATTCACCTAAATCGTCAACAAATCCATGTATTTCCAATTTTTCATTGTTCTTGAATGACAACTTATCCATATTCGCACCCACCACAATTAATTTTGCATTCACTTGAGGAAGTATTCTTTCTATAAACCATGACAATCCATTTACATTGGCATAAAAATAACTGCCAACGAAAAGTAATTGAGGACATTTTACCTTTACAAGTAAAGTCTGTGCCACATATCCATTCACATTTTCCATTTTGTCTTCCATAGATGATGGTAAAATTGTAACCTTCGACCTATTATTGACTCTTTTAACATAAGCAGCATCCCTTTCTGTTAATGTCACAATATCATCGGAATACATAATAGCATTCGTTTCCGACCGTATCAATGGTCCATTATAAACAGGATATAAAAGACGCTTCACAAAAGAGCGCTTACAAAAAAATTTTTCTACATTATGAAAAAATGTCACTATATGCCCCTTATAATTTTTTTGTTTTAATTCTTTAGCTATAGTACCATAACATGAACCATCAATCCATACCAAATCCATATTCTCGGCTTTTCGTAAAATAGAATTGACATTTTCACCATTCATCCCTACTACATAAGCGAAAGCACATCGTTCTATAACAGACTTTAAGGATTCCTGTCTCCTCTGAACTTTAAATATTTCTACATTTGTTTTGCCCAACAATTGATATAGCAATTGTTTATTGCGATTAGCAATAACACATCCTCCACCATTATCATTAATGGTTCCTGTTATAAATAATGCTTTCATCTTGTATGTTGATATTTTTAAATAGTAAACCTAATAAGATATAATGTAATGCAAAAGCAGAAGGATTACTTAAAGAATCTCCGAATAAAGATAAAGCCAACCCCGTAATCATCAATACTGTAATGACTAAGAAGTAAGGATTCTCAGTTCTTTTCCTAAAGAAAGCTATCATCATCTTCCAATAAAATATCAGATAAATAACTGACCCACCAAATCCAAGATACGCCAACATTGTACCATAAGCAATATCTGGACTTCTCAATTGTTGAACCATATTCGATTCATAAAAGATAATATTTACAACAAAATCATACATTTTCTTCGATAGTTCCGAACTGTCTGATATCAATCCCAATCCAAAGAACTGTTCTCCAAAAGGACGATTTACCAAATAGATCCATCTTTCGAGCACCCAACTTATACGATATGTGAATGTTCCTTCTTTTTCTGATGTATAGTCAACCATTTCTATATTTCCACTTACTACCGACTGAATATCCCCCATTGTGTTTGAATCTCCAGAAAAACGATCTATAACTATTGATAAAAATGGCAATGTGAAAAATGAAATAATTAAAATATACCTGACTATTTTAGTAGTTTTTCCTAAGAAGTACAGAGTTAGAACAACTGATATCAACGTTATCAACATCAAAGAACGTCCTAGAGTCCCTAAAAGGCATACAACAAGCATTACCATCACATATTTGGTGTATTTCCCATAATAACGTGGACAAATAATACAAATCAGCAGGAAAAATTCTGTAAACTTGGGATAATTAAAAAAACGATAAAGACCTGTAGAGGAATCAAACATTAAATCATAAGTAGGAAGAATAGGGATTTGAAATATTATCTGTATCAAATCCACTATTCCTATGACTATAGTCATTATTGCAAATATACGAATAAGTTTTTTCGCATTAACCGTACTTATATTAATTAATATCGGCAAACTCAATATCAACAAATAGAGTCTGCCTCCTTGAATTATGTAGAATAAAGGAATATCATAATGAAAATAAGAAAAGACTGCACTGCACATTAAAAAAGCAAGAAATATACCAAACCAACAAGTCGTGGCATTGAAAGGCAGGTGATATCTACCTTTCAATACCATTAATATTGATATCAAAACAGTGTAGACTAATGCCAAATCTCCATTTTTTGTACCTCCCAATAAAGGATCAATCAAAATACCATATCCGTCTAGAAGAAAACCTACATACAGGAAATAGGACATTAACCTACCTTTCTTTGAAAAATATAGTAACAAAGACAATACCAATAATGCTACTCCCAACATCGTATATTTATAATTTCAGGCTAAATCTACAATCTTACCAAACACCGTCATTCCACCAGTATTCTTATCATACATATCATATCTCAACTTCCAACTCAATTTATGGATAGTATCCATAGACAAAATGGTATTCCACAATGTATCATTATATGCATCATTCAATTTACTTGCCATTTCCAATATATTTTCATTATAATATGGGCATTTATCCATCATCTCTCTGCAGGTCCCACTTTGGGAATAAATTAGATTCAAAAAATAATCCAATAATAGATAGTCTACAAAGCGATTTTCCTTCTCCAAATATTCAAAAAAGAGGTTGCGTTCATTCACAAAAATCTGATTAGACATGCCTCCCATCAAATAACTAGCCCATCGATAACGAGATATATAAGTAGCGTCATCGTGCTTTCTCTGTTTGCTAGTATAATACGGAATGTTATTTAAGTCTGGAAGGTTAGCTGTTGTATAACAAGTTGAATCTATCCAAAGTCCCCCATATTTTGTCAATAAAGCATATCGAAGTACATCTGAAAAATTTGTTATCGATATCTTACCCTTATTTAGTTTTTCAATAACATACGAAGGTAAATCGACATAGTCTCTATAATTTTTCTCGGAAAGAACAACTATTCGCTGACTGTTATTCACATTTTTTTTCAACTGCTTCAAACATAATTTGGGAACTAAAGGCATCATCTGCTCTCCTTGCCACCAACAAACCCAAATAGGATAAAAACCCAAACCTCCCTTCTCTATTTCAGAGGCTTTATCAATATATCCATGGTATTTCCGACTCATATATCTTGCTATCGAGTTCTGTGTCATTATTTTACCACATCTAATACCGAATAGACATAATAATTGACCAATAACAGGAACTATGCCATCTATTCCCATCACATTGAAATATCCTCCTGCCGTTTTCATCTTTTTCATTATCTCGGCAGTCTTTATAATTTTCTTCATCTTGCTTTGAATGCGGAGCCATAATTTTGCAACCATATTCGTTGCGACAGTCCTGTCATAACCCATCCTTACCGCCACAGGCAGCAATTCTTCGAGTACTTGCAAACGTTCCTTTTTGCCTAATCCGTATGAATTAAAAGTCGCCCCGTCATGATTGAATATAGATATGTCCACATCAATAGAACGATAACTTTTTCCACCCAACACGATTGTCTTTAACCAAAATTTCCAGTCGCTCACTAGCCGCAAGTCCTCATCGTACGGACATTCCAACAACAACGACCTCTTTATAAATGAAGACTGGTGACTGATACTTGTCTTATAAAAATGGCTTAATGTGGCTTCAGTCGGTGGCACAACATAACCTATAACCTTTCCACTCTTTGTCGATATTTCCCTACCTGTAACAACATCGAAATCATCATCAAGAAATAAAGAAGCTGCTTTCATAGCCAAAGGAGTAGCAAACATATCGCCGGCATTCATAAATATACAATATTCTCCACAAGCCATTCTCACGGCTTTGTTCATGGCATTATATATACCACAGTCGGGTTCACTCATCCATTTCGTTATATTATCGGTATTGCGTTTTATTACATCAACGGTTCCATCGTTGCTATTCCCATCAACGATAATGTATTCATAGTCGTCATACCGTTGCCTTGCAACGGACTGTATCGTGCGTTCTATTACATCGACAGCGTTATATGATACAGTTATTACTGAAATCTTCATTACTTATTATTTTCGTATTCTTCTATAATTCCTCGGAAACGCCTACTCCATGCACTCCAACTGAGGTTGTCCGCATATAACTGTAAAGCATTTCCACTTAGCTTCGTTAATTTGCCATCGAAAAGTGTTTCCTTTATCTTCACCGAGAAATCATTTGCCGATGCTCCAAGTCTTAATCTGTAGCCATTGTATCCGTCGATTACATAATTGCCGATACCACCTGTATCATAAGTGAACACTGGCAAACCATAAGCGGCTGCCTCTGAGAATACAATAGCAGAACATTCCGCCGATGTGGGCAACAACAGTAGGTGAGATCTTTTTATAGCATCGACATAACGCTGATACTGCTCTGGCATGTTCTTGTTCATAAACCCAAAATATTCAACCCAAGGCAAATTCCTATAATTGGCAGGAATGTCATCGAGCTTAATACCTACCAACAACAGTTTTGCGTTTATGCCAGTATTTATGAGTTTCTTCACCGTGTCAATGGCTGCGCCTTTGCGCTCCCAGTTTACACCGGAAAACAACACATTCAGCACATCTCCTTTCTCATATTTGTCTGATTTCACAATGTCCTCATCATCCAAATTCGCACCAAATTCAAGAACTTTGCATTTCGCAGATGATTGGTTATAGTGACTGGTTGCGCTATCTACAGCCCATTGTGATGATGCTATAACGATGCTGCTGTTGTTCAAGCCAATCTTTTCATTAGCATCAGCCTGACGCCTCAAACTTTTTGATGGCATGTCGAAATAGTAATCGCACATCAAGTCAAACGTTGCATCTGCATAATAGATGACAGGTTTCGACAAGTTTAGATGCTTCGTCAGTTGCGCATCACCAAGAAAGAAATAATAGTCGATGATTGTTTCATCTGGAAATTTTATCCCCTCCGCACGGAGTCTGACCGCCACATTGTCCATATTCCGCGACACAAGGCGACCGTAACGAAAAGCACTTATTTTCACGTATAAGTTATGCAAGAAACTCAATCGTACGGGTATCCAAAACACATTGAACCCTGCGTTCTCTATTGCTTCACGTACTTTATAAATTGTTCCGCTCCATGCTTTACGGTCATGAAACGGATCGGCCGCTGTCACATAGCCTATTGTTTTCATAATTAAATTATTTTTTATAATTTATTCTTTGTATGTTTTTTTTCAAAAAAAACTCATCCTTTATTTCTTTTATGCCTGAGTCTTTATGAAAGAACCTATATAGCATCTTAAAATGAGACATAAAATCACCACAATAACCACAGAAAAAAAATACAAAGAAAATTACTTATCCTACCTTCAAAGAATGGGAATAACGGTTCGCTATTGTGGTATATAAATAATTTCTGAATCAAATAAATTTCCAAACTGAATTATCCTATCCATGATAATGATTTCAATAAAAATTTAGGAAGTATCAGTATAAACATATTGGTTATACCAAATAAAAGCACAACGCTCAAAAGACTTTTTAGCAGAGCACATGACATGATATTTTCGATGGGGCATTGGCTATTTGCCCAATACATAACTAATACCGTAACCAGCGAACATACGCATATGATTTTTGCATATTTTACTTGACGTATGACCTCATACGTATTTGCAATTATTCCTATGCCGATAAAAAATATAGGTATATATTGAGCATCATTTCACCACACCCAAATGCTCCCTTCATATTCACTGCCTTCTTCATTCATCTCTTTTATAAATAGGTCCGTTCTCAACTTCACGCTACAAATCAATGCAAATGGTGTCCAAGCAACGAAGTTCCACTTGAGATTTCTTTAAATTTACCTTTCTTTTGAAGAAAATCTTAATTTAAAGGAAAATAGAAAAACACGAAAAAAGCCTAACTTTACATCACATTTAGGGTTATCCGAATATAGTAAATAAGTTCACTTTCCATTACCATAATTACGAAAGTAGATTACGGCGACTTACAGGAACTTTGGATGACCACCATGAAACTCGTAGCGAAGCCCTCTCGGGCGGATTCCTATCTGTTTTGCCGGCCCCCCCCCTACAAGGGTGTAAGGGAGTACATCTTTCGTCACAACAGCGCCTGCTGCAATCACAGCCCCCTCTCCAACCGTTACGTCATGGAGAATGATAGTATGCGGCCCAATCCACGCACGGTCGCAAATTTTCACAGGTCCGTAGTGTTCAGGATTACAAGCAAAATCCGGGTCACGATAATCGTGTTGAAGTGTCCAAATGCGCACATTGCTTGAGAAATTCACATTGTTGCCTATTTCAAGCCCAGCCCTTCCGTCAAGAATCGCATTCTCACCAATAATAGTTCCCTTGCCTATCTTGATTCCCGACGGATTACGAATTTCAATATTGTAATACATAGTTACTTCACCGGCTATGTCCATCAAATAAACGTACTTATAGAAAAACATTCTTATGCGGTGTGAATGTATATTACCTATCCAATAGAGAAACAGGCGATCAAACATATACGAAAATTTGTTGGCAATACGAAACACAATATCCCCCTGTTGTAGGTTTCCTGTCTGGCGTTTCCTTATCACATACTGTGTCCACCTTATCATTGGCGCAGACAATATTAATAGAATAATACGATGAAAATATAAGGCCAAGACAACAGCCAAACAAACTAATAATTGCCAAACAGTGACAAAATGTGACATATTGATTAATAATTAGAATTTTATTTTAAGACTTTACAATTCCAAGTGTTATCAGCATCAAGATATCCTCAATGTAATAATCTACCAAGAATATTCAAAACAACGAATCAAAACTGATGATTTTACAAAATTTAATTTACAGCAGAATAAGAAAATCTCCTTTCTTGATAATAGAAAATCATCTTCTGCCAATGTCTTAGGTGGATTTTGAACACTCCAATCTATATACCGAAGACTATCGTTGCATAGTTTATCTCTCAAACAGAAATTCATAAGAACCATTTGAAAGAATATTTCTTCTCCACATATAACTTCTCAATCTCTGATATAAGTCCTTTGCTATTTCGCTTGTCAATACTTCATTTACTGCTTTAAATATCTCGATATAACTATTGCCAGACCTTCCCAATATCTCATCAAACCTGTTTGGAGAAACAAAAAAAAAATCAGATCCTGTAACTAAATGATAATAATCATATTTCTTATCATTTAACATCGTTTGCTTCAATAAATAAAGACTTCCAAATGTTCTCTTCCCCCCAGTAAATTTTTTCATCTTATATACATTTTTCCCTATGTATTTGAGAAACGTCAATATTTGATTTCATATCAATATGAATATAAATTCCTCAATCACTAGGAATATGCTCAACAAACTTATTTATCATTAATAAATCATTACGAACTGTCATAATCACGCAATGATTCATATACAGAATATTTGAATTTATATTACAAAATTGCCATTCAAAAACATCAATTAAAGAAACTCCTAAAAGCACTCATATACTTTAAATTGAAAAATTCATCTACTATAGGATTTCTCAAAATCAATTTCTGTATAAAAACAAATGATACAATTACTATAACGATCCCCACTGTCATATTTACAAGATAATTCAAATCAAGAATTCTATAAATGCCCCAAAGTATCGGAGTTAGCACGACTCCATAAGATACATTCTTAAACAGTATAGATACAGGAAAAAGAATCTGAGTTCTTCTACGAATAAAATATAAAGCCGAAAGCATAACCATCACCTCTGACATAACCCATGATATGGAAGCACCTATGCTTAAATACTGAGGAGTCAAAAGGAAGTTTAAAGCAAGCCCTGTAATAGCCCCCCACACCGTATTTACCAATATCAATTTATCCAATTTTAAAGGTGTCATAATCTGTATTATTAATATTTGATTTATACCTACTATCAAAATCAATGGCATAATAAGACGCATAGGCCATACAGCCCCCTCATACCCATCACCCGCTATTAATTTTATAACATCAGGTGCATATATGACAGAAAAGACAACGAGAGGAACAGTCAACGAAATAATTAAATTAAAACTTTTATCTATCAAAACTTGAAATGCAGCAATATCTTTCTTGCCGATCAAACTACTTAAACGAGGTAACATAACTCCTGCAAAAGCAGAAAACAGAGATAATAATATTACATACAACTTAGCTGCTGTTGTAAAATATCCCACCTCTTTATCACTACTAATAAAACCGAGATAAGTAGTACAAAAAGAATTATATAACCAAGCTAAAATAGAATAGATGCCTAAATAAGTTATTGGTCGAACCATTTTTTTTATCACATCTAAATCAAAAGAAAAATGTATATAGTTAAAAGAATAAGCTACATTAACAGATGCATTTACTATAACTGAAATCGATAATAGCCAGTAATATATATCATAATCATTTTCATTCTTCACAAACAAAAAAACAGAAATAACATACAATATTCTAATAATCAGAGTTCTTACAGTTATAAATCGAAACTCTTCAATACCTTTATAGAACCAATCAATCATCAAATAAGTACCGAATAACTTAAAACTTCCTATAAATAGAAGTTCTTTATATCCTGCAAACTTTTCGATTGAATGAATAGAAATAAATAGAAAACAAAGGGCTAATAATGTAGTAAAACTATTTATTATAAAAAGCCCTGTAAACACTTTGCTTAAAGCTACCTTGTCTTCTTTATTTTTTGCAATCTCCCTAATGCCAACCGTTGCTATTCCTAACATTGAAATCAATACAAAACATTGAATAATATTATCTATGAAATTACATTTCCCAATATTTGTAACACCTAAGACTCTAGATACGTATGGATATGTTATCAAAGGGAAAACATAGCCTGCCATAGTCAAGAAACCACTGTAAGCAAAATTTCTTTTTATACTCATAGATTAAAGTAAACAACTAATGAGCGTAACCACTGAATAACAGCGGTAAGCACTCAATTTATGGTATTCGTTTGAAAGGATACATAAGTGTGCCCTAAACAGAACTTCGTTAATTAACTAGTTTTAAATTTAACATATATTTGTAGACCCGTATACCGGACAGATGGAGCAACAGACCTTGCACAAGCACTCAATTTAGGGCATCCCCCTTTGAAAGGGCAATTTTCAGTGCCCCAATCCGAGTTTTGTTAATTTATTAGTTTTGAATTCAACATTGGCTTGTAGCCGAAGTGATTTTGTCAGGAATCATATTAGCATCATCCCTACATCCGTTAAAGATATTTTTGAAAAAAGTTCCGATGAAGTTCCAGATAGAGCCACCATGAAGCTTTACCGTACCAATCACACTATAATATATGGCAGCCGTTTCAACTCTAACTTCACTACCATAATGAAAGAAATTATTTCGTTGAGTAATAAGCTTTCAAATAGTTTGCTCGGCAAGATTGTTATCTATCGATAGTTCTCCATCATCCCAAAAAGCAAATATTTTTTCCAGAATCAGAACCTTTGTTAAATCAGAAAGATGTTCAACCGGATCTCCAACCACACCCATCGTTTTATGCTCATCAAGACAATCGGATAAATCACGTTCTTTCTTAGAAGGCTCTTTTACTTCTTGAGATTGATTATTAACTGAGTCCGTACAAAAAGCATCATCGATACCATCATAATCATCTTTCTCTTTTTTTCAATCAGAATCCACTTTCTCAAGCCCACCATCAGTCATTTTCGGCTTTAACTTCCACCGTCTATCCCCGAAGAGCTGCAAGTTAGCATATTCTAATTTCTTCTGCATCGATTTTAACTGACACTCCAGAAACTTGCATAATTTGCTTTTTTCAACAGTTCTTTTCGCAAACCTGCTTTAAATTAGACATCTTTCTCTCAAGCTTTGTCTTTAAGCTATAAAATCTTCTAGGACAAGCTTCATAACCTCTCCTGTCAACCTAAGATCCTTGTTCTGCTCAGTAATATTCAATGCCTCAACCACCGATCATAATCATCCAACCGGTTGATCAGCTGCTGCTTACTCTTTTTCGGCTTTTCCTCTTTCTTCCACGGATCAACCGCCTCGTGCGCCAAATGATAATAGATACTGCTATCCGTACAACCATAAAGTGTAACCACAGCAAGTGCACGCGACTGCTCCGCCTTGACGAGAGGAAGCATAGTCTGCATAACGCCAACCAGCTTTGCCGCCTCTTCTTCCATACCCAATATAGTATAAGCCGGCAGCAAAATGGCATAAAGCTTGCAACGCATCACATCCGTATCCATCCGGAGATTGCCATATTCTTTCAACGCCCTGGCAGCCAGAGAACGATCTTCCTCACTCACCCCCTCCGCACTGTGATAACGCTGAAGAGCACTGTGCAAACCATTCAACATACAGTCATTGTCCAGACGGGTATATACATGCTTGTCCTCATCATTCAGGGCAATTACCTCGTACTCACCCGGCATCACACGCAGCAGCGGAACCCACATCCAGTTCTCCACACATACCATCACATCCTTTCGCCCGGCTCCCGGCTGAATGACAACAGTCGCCTCCACCCCCTTAAACCGTCCCTCGGTAATGCGTATCCGGTCGCCCTTGCGCAAACCATCCGGCTGGGGTATATAAACAGGAAGTGTATTGGAATAAGAACGGGCCACCCACTGCAAATTCTCCATTGCGGCATCGGAAAGGTAAGGAAAATACTCCCGCTTCCGTTCCCTCACCCGAGGCAGGAAACTGAGTACAGGAAAACGTTGCATCAGTTGGAAAACATCACGCTCGGAGGCACGGACAAATACATAGTTGAAGAGTAAGGGACGCTGGGTATTGACGAATTTGCCGTCTATACGCCTCACTTCCTGATAGGAAGGAGCAAAAAAGCCGAATGAGGGCTCGCCTGCCTGTATGCGGCGGTCCTGTTCCCGTTGCAAACCACGCACTCCTCCCCGATGACAGTCGGGAAGCGACAACACATACCAACGCACGGCATTGTTATTCCGCAAAGCCTCCAACGCTTCGGGAGATGCCACAGAACGCTTCGGTTTATCAAACTGATGGGATAGCTTTTTCATGAGGTTTATCGTCAGAAATCCACGCTGACCGATACTGGAAGACCATATCAGCACAGTGTTTATAACTGGCTGATAAATAGCTTTTTACACAGATTTCATTTTGTATTTCTGAAATCTTTTATTTGTTGTTTCTTTCGTCCGAAGACGTCTTTTCTGTCTGCTTTTTATAGACATGTTTATACCCTCAAAAAAGGTTCTTTACCCTTTATATAAAAGGAATTTAGAAACTTTTTGAGGGCACAAAGATACACTATAATTGTGTATTACACAATAAAAGCGCTTAAAAAATAGGAAAACTTACTTTTGATAAGAAAATAAGAGATGGGTATATTTCGTAATCACAATAAAAGATTCAAGTTTTACAAATATTTATTCAATAGGACTGTAATAACCTTATCCAATTCTATAAGGTCATTCTTTATAGTAGTAAATACTATCTGCTCGTCTACATTACTATATTCATGCGAAATAAGATTGCGCATATCATAAATAGCCAACCAAGGAATTTCCTTATATTCAGAAAGCGGTGATGGTTGTAAAAACAACAACTTTCCTACCTGTTCACCTATTACTTGAAGGCGCATAACACATGCATTGAACACCATCACTTTATCCATGGAGGCTAAAAAATCATCAGCACAATTTATTTCTTTACTCCATTGCTGTATATAGTAAATGGATTCTTTTATCTGGGTTAACCTGTCGCAAATGGTTAGTCGTCCTCCTTTATACATAAATGGCTTCTTTTTCAATATTCTGTTTCAAAAATGGAGGCAGTGAGGAACGGAAACGCACTAAATCAATTTCACAATGAAACATTTCCGTCAAAACAGTCTTCAAAGTGTACATAGTGGATAAAGTAGGATTATCAATATCTACAACAATATCCAAATCACTATCTTCCCTGTTCTCTTGACGTGCAACCGAACCGAAGATACCAATTGATTTAATTCCAAACTCATGCCCAAAACATTGTTTGAAACTAACTAACTTTGCCTTACATTCATCTAAGCATAACATACTTTTCACCAACTTTAGGTACTGGAACAAAGATAAACCTTTTATTTGAACGATACAAGTTCTTACCTCGGTTTCTTCATTTCACACTCCATCGGAGTTCTCTCCTTGCATCAGAACGTCATCATCACCATAAACCGCACGCCCCATTTGTTCGCATCGGGATGATCCAGATAATTCAGACGGCGGACATAGTCTATGTGCAATATCTTGAAAATATTGTGAATACCCACAGAGCATTCCATGTACGGGGTCTTCGGGTCCATCACAAAGCTGGTAGGACGTCCGTCACGGGTCGGGAACAGGAAGAGCTCGCTGTCACCCGGATGCTTCATCGGATTGTTCTTGTCGGTTAAATGACCATACAGCATCTTGAAGCCGATAGCCTCACGCCACTTCAGTTTTTTCAGCAAAGGAATACGGTTGAAAATCTTACCGTTCAAATCCCACGATACATCCAGAGAGGCGTAACGGTCGTTCAGGAACTCCATATTATTAATCAAGTTGAAAGTCTCGCGCTGCAGGATATAGGACAAGTTGGCCGCCGGCATGATCAGCAACGGGAACGGAACTTTGTTCCACTGCGCACCGCCTTTCACGAACATGTCGATCTTACCCCATGACGAGAACCAGAAACGCTTGTACAGCCCGATCTCTGTCAAGTTATAGTTATACTCTCCGCCCAGCACGCCCTTGAAACCGGCCGTGTGCGACAGCGTAAATACCGGAGCGTCAAAAGAAACCGGAATACGGCGTTGCTTGGTATTGACAAATGTCTCACCCGGAGCGTAACGGAAGGCCAGGGAGGCTTCCATGGTCTGAATCTCAGGAACCAACGTTTTCTGGTCATCATTGGTTATATAGGCCAGACCGCCGGTAGGCTCGTCTGTGCTGTGTTTCACTTCCACCGTGGTCTTCAGGCCAAACTGTGTCTCGTTCTCGTACTTCAAGGCGATATTCCGCACGTAGGACATCTGGTCTACCGTAGAAGTCTTGAAAGATACGAACACGTTGTCTTTATCTGTCTTCAGGAACTTATCCGTGGGAGACATCACATCATACTGATAGCTGAACGTGATGGAGTTCTTCGGGAACTCGCGCGGCAGGTATTCCTTCTTGTTGAAAGAGTATTCCACCTCACCCATATACTTGGAACGATGATCCTTGAATCCGTAAGCGTAATATCCCTTGAAGAACAGATGCGGATTCAGGTTGGCCGTGGTCTGCGCGCTCATACGCAGACGCAATCCGTCGATATAGTTATTGGAGATCATGGTGTTTACCGGACCGATATCTACCTTGCTGGGATGCTCCTTGGTCCCGGTTTCCACAAAGTTCTCGATAAACGCCTTCAATACAAAAATCACATATTTGAATCCCGGCATCTGCTCCAGACGCTTTACCAGCATATCCATAGAACTCTCGGTCTGCGTAAGCGGAACCGGCCGGTATTGATTCCAGAAATCGTCTCCGCGCATCATGGCGTCCGCCTCTTTGATCTCGGCCCCCTTACGCTTGAAAAGTTGCTGCGGAAGCTCATCGAAGGCATAATCAGAGTAACGGGTAGTCCTTCGTATCTGGAATCCTTGCATGATCTTCATCAAGGTCATCTCCACAATCATGTCATCGGTTTTCAACACCCACTCCCCATTGGGCAATTGCTCGAACTCCTGAATAATATCCATATTGTCTACAAAGTTCACCCCCGATTTCTTGGGCAGGTTCATTGTACATTTCTTCACCGTATAAGACGAGTCGGCCAATACGTAAAGATGCCCCGTAAAACCGAAGTCCTGCGAGTTATTGGGAACGAAGGTGAGATGGAAACACTTGTCCTTGTCCACGAATGTGGTGTCCATAATGTAAAACTTATAAAAAGAGATGGCATCACTGGACGAAATAGGGCTGATGAAAGGATACTGCAACAGACGGATATCATTGTCGTAAATATTCACATCCGTAAATACATCCTTCAGCACCGTGCTCAGCATATCTCCCGTTGCAAACAGCTCGTTCACCCCCGTAGAGCTCATTCCTTTGATAATGGTCTTCTCACTCTTGGGATGTTTACGGTAAATTTTCTGCGAAGCGGTCTCGTCCACCGAAATAGGAAGGATGAATTTATTGGTTTCCTCGCAAAGTTCGATCTGGTCTTTCAGGAAAGGCATCTTTTTATACATGCCTTTTTCCAGCATCTCGGGAGTCACATCATTCAGTGACATCGTGATCTTCTGATACTTATTGTACTGATAGTAATCGTTCTCGCTCAGCTTATTATTCTTTTTATGAGCGATCACCTTCTTCATCAGTTCCACTGCCGGATTATTCTTACGGGAGTATTTCTCTCGTTTGGGCTTCACCACCACTTCGTCCAGCATGATATCATCCGGTCTCATCCTCACATTCAGGTTCTTGGTGACGCCGGGAATTATATTCACCACTTTTGTTACATATCCCACCGCCGAAAAGGTGAGTTTATTCCAGCCTTTACGGGTTTCGACCTTATAATTTCCATCATTATCGGTAATACTTCCTACGCCTTTTCCTTCATAAAAGACTGACAAGTAGGGTATGGGTTCATTCGTCAATGAGTCTGTTACAACGCCTTGTATATTTTGAGCTGACACCGAAATGCAGCATCCTAATAACAAAAATAGTAGAAACGACTTGATATATTTTGTCTTCATTCTTTTCACCGCTATTTTTATGAGGGAACAAAGTTAAGCATTAACTTAAAAGAAAGTTGCTAATATAAGCTAATAAATACAGAAATCTTACATATTGACCAATAAATAGGTGAAATTTAACACCGGAAGAACCATTATGCAGCAAATAAAAAAGGGGTCTTTTCACAAAGCCCCCTTTTTAAGTTTTCAATAGGTATTAGTTTTTTTTTAAGGTAAAAAGATTGTTTTCAGGATAACGATGCAAATATCGAGCCTTTTTTTAAACCAGCCAAATAAAAAACTATGCCATACAACATGTTTTTAGATTTTTCTGTCTTTTTTGGCAGATTATTATTCAAAATGATCTTTATCGGCCTCATTATATATACAAAGGTAGCAAAAATATAGACTAAAACAGCATTTTAATGAGTTTTTTCTTTTCCCAAGAAATGTCCATCTACCTTATCGCGATGTTTCAGCACCTTTGCATCGATGAAGAAAACAATTTCTTCGGCGATATTGGTTATATGGTCTCCGGCACGTTCCAGCTTACGGATAACGGTGCCGAGTTCCAGGCAAGTCAGGAAATTATCGGGGTGTGTTTCCAGATATTTTGTAAGGACGGCAGGGGCAGCCGCATTGATTTCGTCCAGCAAATTATCTTTACTGAATACATTGAGGGCTAATTCCAGATTTTCTTCATTCAACGCGTTCTTGGTCATTTCGAGCATACCGAGCACTTGTCTCAGCATCTCTTCTATACGCAGGCTGTGGAGCAGTTCACTATCCAGCACGGTTTCCTCGCTTCTCACCACAAAACGGGCTATGCCTTCGGCAAAATCTCCCAAACGCTCCAAATCACTGTTTATCTTGAACATGGCCAGCACAAAACGCAGGTCAATGGCTACCGGATTGTATAGAGCGATAGTGTCCTCTACATCACTGTCTATTTTCAACTCGAACGCATTCACCCTTTTCTCACGGACAATGACTTGCTGTGCCTGGTCACGGTTAAAGGTCAGCACAGCCTCTCCTGCCCTGTCCAGCTGATTGTAAACCAATGTCCACATCTCGTTCACTTCCTTCTTCAGTGATACAAGTTCTGATTCTATAAATTTCACCATATTCTTAATTCTTGTTTTGTTTATCATTATTTCTTTCACCGCAGATTGCGCAGATTCACACTGATTTTAATTTTCCGGACAGAAGAATAAAAAGACAAATCCGTACCATTAGATCTGAAAAGCAAGCAAGCCCGCATCGGGCTGTGGCACATCAGTTCCAGCTTTATCTTATCTCCCATCTGTGCAACGCTGTGATGAATGCTTTACCCGAAACGCCCTGTAATATAATTCTGGGTCGCTTCCTTGCCCGGATTCGTAAATATTTTCTTCGTATCATCATATTCCACCATATTGCCCATATAGAAGAAGGCTGTCTTGTCACTGACACGCGCGGCCTGCTGCATGTTGTGGGTGACAATAACGATGGTATATTCTTTCTTCAGCTCATGAATCAACTCTTCTACCTTGGCTGTAGAGATAGGGTCCAGTGCCGAAGCCGGTTCATCCATAAGCAGAACCGAAGGAGATACGGCCATGGCACGGGCTATGCACAACCGCTGCTGCTGACCACCGGACAGGGCAAACGCAGACTCTTTCAACTTATTCTTCACCTCATCCCACAATGCGGCTCCTTTCAAGGTTTCCTCCACCCTGTGGCGGATAAACTCATTATCTTTCACCCCATTTACCCGAAGACCGTAGGCCACATTCTCGAAAATGCTTTTCGGAAACGGGTTGGGACGCTGAAAGACCATCCCTACGCTCTTGCGCAACTCGTCCACCTGCACGGACTTGTCGTATATATTTCTCCCGTCAATCAAAATCTCCCCCTCCAGACGAGAGCCGGGAATGAGGTCGTTCATGCGGTTGAACAGACGGAGGAAGGTGGACTTGCCACAACCGGACGGGCCTATGAAAGCCACCACCGATTTCTCTTCAATCGTCATGCTTATATCTTTCAGTGCCTGAAAATCACCATAGAAAAAATTTACATGTTTTGCATCTATCTTATTCATATTCTTAATGTTTTAATAATTTGCTGATTTGTCTATGTGCTAATGTACCAATGTCCGTGCGGTACACAGCGCAACCCATCGGCACACCGACAAATTATTAATTCGTTTTTACTTTGTTGGAAAAATACCGGCGGAGTGCATTTGCCAACAGGTTTATAATTAAAATAATAAGGATCAGTACCAACGCCGTACCGTATGCCAAAGGAAGCTGTGACTCCATATCCGTTCCGCTGGTAGAAATCACATAAAGGTGATAAGGCAATGCCATGCATTGGTCCAGAATGCTATGCGGCAGTTGCGGCAGGAAGTAAGCGGCACACGTAAACAAGATGGGCGCCGTTTCACCCGATACACGTCCCAAAGCCAGAATCAGTCCGGTAATGATGTTGGGCATCCCCATAGGCAGAATCACATGCCAGATGGTTTGCAGCTTGGTCGCGCCCAAAGCCAGACTCCCTTCACGGAAGCTGTCGGGAATCGCCTTCAAGGCTTCTTCGGTGGTGCGTATCACCAAAGGTACACAAAGCAATCCCAACGTCAAAGAACCGGCCAGGATGCTGTCGCCGAACCCCATGTATTTCACAAACAGTGCCATACCAAACAAACCGAACACAATGGACGGAATACCGCTCAGGTTATTGGTCATCATCCGGATAAAGCGGACCAGCTTGCCTTTCGGCGCATACTCGTTCATATAAATGCCACTCATCACTCCCACCGGAAAAGCGAACAGCGCACTGCCCGCCATCAGATAAAAAGTACCTACAATGGCCGGCCATATACCGCCACCCGTCATGCCGTCACTGGGCGCCGTGGTCAGAAACTCCCAGCTGATTACTCCTATACCTTTATATATAATAAAACCGAGAATGGCGAACAGAATGAGGACAATGCTATAACTCAACAGTTTGAAAATGCCGAATGCCAGCCATTGCGAACGTCTTTTACGCGCCCCTTGCCCGACAGGGAAAACATCTTGCTTCATATTTTAAATACTTAATTAATCATTTGTCAATCTATCCATATACCCATTGGCTACGCTGTGTGCCGCATGATCATTAGCACACCGGCAAATCAGTACATTATTTATTTGTTCTTGATGAAATATATTCTACACTAAAGTTGATAAGCATCGTGATGAAAAACAACACTACTCCCAACAGGAACAGGGCTTCATAGTGCGCGCCGCCGGCTGGAGCCTCTCCCAGTTCCGCTGCAATAGTCGCCGGAATGGTACGGAGCGGTTCCAGAATAGTGGTGGGTATCACGGCCGCATTTCCTGTAACCATCAGCACCGCCATCGTCTCGCCTATGGCACGTCCGATGCCCAGGACAACGCCCGAAGTGATTCCCGAAACAGAGAAAGGTATTACCACCTTATATATAGTCTGCCAACGGGTAGCGCCCAATGCCAGACTGGCTTCGCGCATGGCACGGGGACAATTCCGCATCGCATCCTCGCTTACGGTAATGATAGTGGGGAGTGCCATGATCGCCAAAACAATACTTCCGGCCAATCCGGTCTCGCCCACAGGCAGATTAAAGACTTTCTGAATAAGCGGTACGATGACTATCAACCCAAAGAAACCGTAGACCACGGACGGAATACCACTGAGCAATTCAATAACCGGCTTCAGAAAACTACGGGTCCGATGGTCGGCCACCTCGGACATATACACCGCCACCGACAAGCCGAAAGGCAAAGCGAACAGGATGGCAAAGAAACTCACCCAAAGCGTACCCGTAATCAAAGGAAGAAATCCGAACTGAGGGGCGGGAGTAGCCGTAGGGAACCATTCCTTTCCAGCAAAAACCTCGTCAAAAGAAATAGACTCGTCTTTCAGCAGGTGGCCCGGAAAATCCTTCTCTATAAACTTGGAGGGAACAAAGGCGATGATGCCTGGATTACCGGCAACGATCTCGCCGATGCACCGGGGGGCTTTCTCGTATTCGGCTCCCAGCTCTTCCTCCGAGAAATAGGAAGTGATATCCTCCAACCGGAAAACTTTAACCTCCGCGTCCGGTCCTCCCAACTCTTTCCAGTTGGTAATCTCTTCGTCAAAAACGTCTTTTATTTGTGCCGCACTCAGTTCCTGCACCGGATTGGCTTTATTCACCGCCAGCACATATCCCTCTTCTATGACTTTTTTATTAAAAAGTCCCAAAGCTTCCGCAAACAAGAATACGACAATCAGCAAAATAGTAATGCTCGTTACAAAACCGCTGCAAGTCAATATCCCTTCTACAATCTTTTCCCAAACTCGTTTCATACAGTTTTAGTCTTCTATTTTAATAACCGATGCAAAAAAAGCCTCTTTATATTAAGGTGATATGAAAGAAGCTTGAAGTATTTGCTACAATTATATTACAAACTTGTTACAAGCAAAGACAATCCTGATCTTATTGCCATTTTCCCGCAAGGACGGATTCAATCCACCCTTGCCGGCGAATATTGCCCGTAACAGAATCGTAACACACCAGTAAAACAAATGACACAAGAAAACGTTTCTTTTGCACACGAATTAATATAAGAACTTATGAATCAATTAAAAGCTCTATTTCTTTTTATTCTATTGGCTTGTAGTCTGAATATTACCGCACAACGCATAAAAGGCAGTGACACGGTGTTGCCTGTGTCACAGGAAACAGCCGAGATTTTCATGAAAGATGATCCCGACCGGCGGGTAACCGTCACCGGCGGAGGAACCGGAGTGGGAATTTCCGCCCTGATGGACAACACGACAGATATCGCTATGGCTTCCCGTCCCATCAAATTCAGCGAAAAGATGAAACTGAAAGCCGCCAAACAGGAAGTGGAGGAGGTAATCATAGCGTATGATGCCCTGGCCGTCATTGTAAACCCGTCCAACCCTGTCAGCCAACTGACACGCCAGCAACTGGAAGCCATATTCCGCGGCAAGATAACCAATTGGAAGCAACTGGGAGGACCCGATATGAAAATCATTGTCTATTCCCGCGAAACCTCTTCGGGAACTTACGAATTTTTCAAAGAAAGCGCCCTGAAGAACAAGAACTACATGAGCAGCAGCTTGTCCATGCCCGCCACCGGAGCCGTGATCCAGTCTGTAAGCCAGACCAAAGGCGCTATCGGCTATGTGGGACTGGCCTACTTGTCCCCCCGGGTGAAAGCCATCGCCGTTTCCTACGACGACGGCAAGCACTATGTACTGCCCAGCCTTGAAAACGGAAAGAAGAAACTTTACCCCGTAGTACGCCCTCTTTACTACTATTACAACGTAGCCAATAAGGAAAAAGTAACCCCGTTCATCGACTATATCCTGTCGCCCCAGGGGCAAAATATTATAAAAAACGGTGGATATATTCCTGTGAAATAAAGGATATCCCAAAAAGAATGCGTACTTTTGCAGCAAAAGTGTAAAATTGATATCACAATGACTGAAATGAACGCTACAGAAGCTACAGAGAAGAAAAGTCTGAACTTCATTGAACAGGCAGTTGAGAACGACCTGAGAGAAGGTAAAAACGGAGGGAAAGTACAAACCCGCTTTCCGCCCGAGCCGAACGGCTACCTGCACATCGGTCATGCCAAAGCCATCTGTCTGGATTTCGGGATAGCTGCACGCTATGGTGGCGTATGTAACCTGCGTTTTGACGACACCAACCCGACCAAAGAAGATATGGAATACGTGGAAGCCATCAAGGAGGACATCCAATGGCTCGGATTCCAGTGGGGAAACGAATATTATGCATCCGACTACTTCCAGCAATTATGGGATTTCGCCGTCAATCTGATAAAGGAAGGAAAGGCTTATATAGACGAACAGAACTCCGAACAAATCGCGGCACAAAAAGGCACTCCCACCCAACCCGGAACCGAGAGCCCTTACCGCAACCGTCCCATCGAGGAAAGCCTGGAACTGTTCAACAAAATGAACAGCGGTGAAATAGAAGAGGGCAAAATGGTGCTCCGTGCCAAAATAGACATGGCAAGCCCCAACATGCACTTCCGCGACCCTATTATTTATCGTGTGGTAAAGACTCCGCACCACCGTACAGGCGAAACCTGGAAAGCATACCCCATGTATGACTTCGCACACGGACAGAGCGACTACTTTGAAGGAGTGACCCATTCGCTGTGTACCCTGGAGTTCGTACCCCACCGTCCGTTGTACGACCTGTTCGTGGACTGGGTAAAAGAGGGTAAAGATCTGGACGACAACCGTCCTCATCAGTATGAGTTCAACAAACTGAACCTGAACTACACCTTGATGAGCAAGCGTAACCTGCTGATTCTGGTAAAAGAACATCTGGTAAACGGTTGGGACGACCCCCGTATGCCGACTCTCTGCGGTTTCCGCCGTCGCGGCTACTCGCCTGAGTCCATCCGCAAATTTGTAGACAAGATAGGTTATACCACTTATGATGCCCTGAATGACTTCGCCCTGCTGGAAAGCGCTGTCCGCGAAGACTTGAACAGCCGTGCCACCCGTGTATCGGCAGTCATCAATCCGGTGAAACTGATCATTACCAACTATCCCGAAGGACAGGTGGAGGAAATGGAAGCTGTCAACAACCCGGAAGATCCGTCGGCAGGCACACACACCATCGAATTCAGCCGCGAACTGTGGATAGAACGCGACGACTTCATGGAAGACGCCCCGAAGAAATATTTCCGTATGACTCCGGGACAGGAAGTGCGTCTGAAAAGCGGATACATCGTGAAATGCACAGGCTGCAAGAAAGACGACAACGGCAACGTGGTGGAGGTATACTGCGAATACGATCCCGACAGCAAAACAGGTATGCCGGGCAGCAACCGCAAAATCAAAGGTACCATACACTGGGTAAGCTGCGCACACTGTCTGCCTGCCGAAGTACGCCTGTACGACCGCCTGTGGAAAGTGGAGAACCCGCGTGATGAGATGGCCGCCATCCGCGAAGCAAAGAACTGCGACGCACTGGAAGCCATGAAAGAAATGATCAACCCCGATTCGTTGAATGTATTAACCAACTGCTATGTAGAGAAATATCTGGCCGATGCCAAACCGCTGGATTACTTGCAGTTCCAGCGCATCGGTTATTTCAATGTAGACAAAGACTCTACACCGGAACATCTGGTGTTCAACCGCACCGTATCTTTAAAAGATACCTGGAGCAAAATCAATAAATAAAAACAAGCTTATGAACTACGACATGTCTTCTTACTTTGAAGACCCGGAATTTAAAGAAGCATTGGCAAAATACGAGGGTATGGTGGAGAACCATACCCCCGCTTATTTTGAAGCTGATGAACTGATCGATATCGCCGAATACTACACTTTAAAAGGAAGACATAAAGATGCAGACAAGGCCATAGACCTCACTCTCCAATTACATCCCGAAAACACAGACGCCCTGGTTTTCCGGATACGCTCCCTGATGCTGCAAAACAAAAAGGAAGAAGCCAAAGTGGTAGCGCAACTCATCGCCAACAGCACCGACCGTGAATGCAGGTTCCTGCAAGCTGACATGCTGATGGAGGAGAACCGCATAGAAGAGGCCGAGGAGATATTCAAACAACTGGCCATGGACGAGGAGTACGAAGTGGATACGCTGCTGGATATCATCCAGGACTATACCAACGCCAATCAGGAAGAATATGCCGGACAATGGGTAGACTGCCTGTTTGCTCATTCCGACATGCAAACCCTGCCCAAAACCAACCAACGCCTCCGCGATGTGCTGTGCGATTATTACAGCACGTTCAACAAGCCCGACTTGGCCATCCCCTACCTGAACATGACCCTGAACGAGTATCCCTATTCCATCGAGCATTGGAACGAACTGGGGAAATGCCATCTGCAACAATGCCAATACGAAGAGGCGAACGAAGCCTTGGATTTCGCATTAGCCATTGATGATGAAAATACAGATTCATTGACTTTGAAAGCATTTGGTTACCACCAGGCAGGCAATTTAAAGGAATCCTGCGACTACTATCTCCGTCTGGCCAATGTGAGCAAGAACAAGACGAAAGCCTATCTGGCACTGGCACAAATCTATCTGGAGATGCGGGACCATGCTTCGGCCATCAGCTATATAGAAAAGCTGATAAACCGGAAATCGGGCCTGACCGACTACGAATTGGCCGAGTTATATTCTGACACGGCGCTCTGTCATGCCTATCTGGGGCATACCGAAAACGGATACAAATATATCAACCAAGCATTGGAGCTGAACGAACATGATGCCGAAATACGTATCGCAGCCGGACGCTTCTTTACAATAGAAGCTCAAAAAAGCGATATCAGCGAAGAGGAACAAGAAAACAACCTCCGCAATGCGGAACATCAATTCACACGTGCATTGGAGTTTACTCCGAAGGAGGAACGGTTTGATGTGCTGTTCAAAATCGGCTCTCTATATTTTGACGAACATAATTTTGAATATGCCAACCAGTACTTCGAACTAATAAACAAAGAATTTCCGGAGGATGCCGATGCCACTTACTTTTTTCTGGCTTACGGTTATTACCACCAGCAGGAATCCGCTTCGTTCATGCACTATCTGGCTAAAATCAGAAAAGAAATTCCGGATATGTACGCCACCATGGGAACCGGCGATACCATACTGATGACCGACACCTACTTCAATGAAGCGCTGCGTGCCATTAAAGAAGATGTCAGCACAGGCAAGATTAACTTAAACAAATATTTATAATAATTTTATGGAATCAGTTGCATTTATCCAGTGGTGTCTGGACCACTTGAATTATTGGACAATAACGTTATTAATGGCCATCGAAAGCTCTTTTATCCCTTTCCCCTCGGAAGTGGTAGTACCGCCCGCCGCCTATAAGGCTGCCGGAGGAAACAGTGACCTGAATGTATTTCTGGTAGTTATATTTGCGACCATCGGAGCCAATATAGGAGCCATCATCAATTATTATATAGCCTATTTCGTAGGCCGTCCGCTGGTTTATAAATTTGCGAACAGCCGCTTCGGACACATGTGCCTGATTGATGAAGCCAAGGTTCAGAACGCGGAACACTACTTTGACAAGCATGGGGCACTCTCCACCTTTATCGGACGTCTTATTCCTGCCGTCCGCCAGCTTATCTCCATTCCTGCCGGTCTGGCCAAGATGAAATTATCCACTTTCCTGCTGTACACAACGCTGGGAGCAGGTATCTGGAATGCCATCCTGGCAGCCATCGGTTACTATCTGCAATCAGTGGTTCCCGAAGAGCAGTTATTGAGTACCGTCACCGAATACAGCCACGAGTTAGGATATTGCTTTATAGCTATCGGCGTTTTAATAGTAGGTTTCCTGATTTATAAAGGAAGAAAATAAAAAAGAATGAACTTTTTTCCATTTAAATTTGTTATCATTACAGTATCGAACTAAAATATAATAAAATTATGGCAAAAACAGCATTTAAAGGAACACCGGTAACACTAGCCGGAGAATTTGTGAAAGCAGGAACCTCAGCTCCGGAATTTACATTGGTAAAAGGAGATTTGAGCAATTATACATTAAAAGACGGGAAGGGCAAATATCTGATTCTGAACATTTTCCCCAGTATGGATACCGGCGTGTGCGCTACTTCCGTACGCAAGTTCAACCAGCTGGCTGCAAACCAGCCCAATACGGTGGTGTTGGCAATCTCTAAAGACCTGCCATTCGCCCAGGGACGCTTCTGCACTACTGAAGGCATCACCAACGTTATTCCTTTGTCTGATTATCGCTATACTTCCGATTTCGCTGAAAAATATGGTGTATTGATGACTGATGGTCCTTTGGCAGGATTATTGGCACGCTCGGTTGTAGTGATTGACCCGGAAGGAAAAGTGGTTTATACCGAACTTGTTCCCGAAATAACCCAGGAACCGAATTATGAGGCCGCACTGAAAGCGGTAAAATAAAAAGTGCTTCCCGAAAGAATAAAGAAAACGGCAGAAGATTTTTACAATCTATCCACATAGTTTTTAGGGTAGTTTCCGGCATAGCTTCTTGAAAGTTATGCCGGAAATTTTTATATGTCATGCTTGAAAGATCTATAATCTTGCATGTGAAAGATTTATAATCTTATGCCCGCAATATCTATAATCTTACATCTTCATCCTTTAGACAAGTACCATTGGTACATTCTGTGTACCCCTTCTTCTATATCAATCTTATGCTGCCAGCCCAGCCGGTGCAATTTGCTTACATCCGTCAGCTTACGCATAGTGCCGTCCGGTTTCGTAGCGTCAAAAGTCAGTTTGCCCTGATAGCCCACCTCCTTGACAATCTTGTCCGCCAGTTGGGCAATGGTGATTTCTTTCCCCGTACCGATATTGATATGACAGTTGCGGATATCCTTGGAGCCGGCAGCATAGGTATCCTTAAAATCCACATGCTCCATGATATAGACACTGGCATCAGCCATCTCCTCACTCCATAAGAACTCACGCAACGGCTTGCCTGTTCCCCACAAAGTTACTTCCTGCCCGGTTATACCATACTTTTTCAGAATGGAGAGAATCTCCTCATCCGTATGCGAACCGTCTATCCCCTCTACGGGACGAAGATTCATATCTTTACGCACCGCGTCCCAGTCCCCTTCATTCAGGCATTTTCCCAAATGAATCTTACGAATCATGGCAGGCAGCACATGGCTGTTCTCCAAATGGAAATTATCATTGGGACCGTAAAGGTTCGTAGGCATCACGGCTATGTAATTGGTTCCATATTGCAAGTTAAAGCTTTCGCACATCTTCAACCCGGCAATCTTCGCAATAGCATACGGTTCGTTGGTATATTCCAAGGGAGAAGTCAGTAACACATCTTCCTTCATGGGTTGTACGGCATCACGAGGATAAATGCAAGTGCTTCCCAAAAACAAGAGTTTCTTTACATCATGGCGGAAACTCTCCCCTATCACATTCTGCTGAATCTGCAAGTTCTGATAAATAAAATCGGCACGGTAAAGACTGTTCGCCATGATGCCGCCCACATGTGCCGCTGCCAGAATGACATACTGGGGCTGCTCTTCATCAAAAAACTTCTTCACAGCCTGCCCGTCCAGCAAATCCAGTTCTTTGTGAGAACGGCCTACCAGATTGGTATATCCCTTTTGCTGCAAATTATTCCATATAGCAGACCCCACCAGTCCGTGGTGGCCTGCTACATATATCTTGGCTGTTTTTTCCATTATTCTGCTATTTGAGCCTTTAAATACAGTTTCTTCACGAACTTCATATCATGCTTCACCATGATTTTCACCAGTTCGGGGAAAGAAGTCTTACGGGGATTCCAGCCCAGCAACGTTTTGGCTTTAGTGGGATCACCCAACAACTGCTCCACTTCGGCGGGACGGAAATACTTAGGATCGACGGCAACCAGTTCCTTGCCCGTCGCCACATCGATACCTCTTTCATCCACCCCTTTGCCTTCCCAGCGCAATTCAATGCCCACTTCCTTGAAGGCCAAGGTACAGAACTCGCGCACCGTATGGTATTCGCCGGTCGCAATGACAAAATCTTCGGGAGTATCGTGCTGAAGAATCATCCACATACACTCCACATAATCTTTGGCATAGCCCCAGTCGCGCAAAGAATCCAGATTTCCCAGATACAATTTGTCCTGATATCCCTGGGCTATACGTGCGGCAGCCAAAGTAATCTTGCGTGTTACGAAATTTTCACCACGGCGTTCACTCTCATGGTTGAACAGGATGCCGTTCACGGCAAACATACCGTAACTTTCACGATAGTTCTTGGTAATCCAGAAACCATACTGCTTGGCCACCCCATACGGAGAACGGGGATAGAAGGGAGTCGTTTCCTTCTGAGGCACTTCCTGTACCAGTCCGAACAATTCGGAAGTCGATGCCTGATAAATCTTGGTCTTCTTTTCCAGGCCCAGAATACGGACCGCTTCCAACATACGCAGCGTGCCTACCGCATCCGCTTCCGCAGTGTACTCGGGTACATCGAAACTCACTTTCACATGGCTCTGAGCAGCCAGATTATAGATTTCATCGGGCTGTACAGCCTGAATGATACGTATCAGCGAACTACTGTCGGTCATATCCCCCCAATGCAGATTCACCAGACGGGTCTTTTGCATATCACGAACCCACTCGTCCAGATAAAGATGTTCGATACGACCGGTATTGAATGAAGAAGAACGGCGCAGAATACCGTGAACCTCATATCCCTTTTCAATCAAAAACTCTGCCAGGAATGAACCGTCCTGACCTGTAATACCTGAAATTAAAGCTACTTTTTTCATTTCGTTTATTGTAAATGGCCTTATGCAAGCCCTCTTGGTTATTTCATATCACATAGCTATCTACTGCTATCTGCCTTTCGGCATGGCAAAGGGCGGAATGACCAAACAGAACGGCAGATGACAGACAGCATACACTCCATGTATGCAGAAATAAAATATATACAAGAAAGAATATTTACTCCGCCGAAAATTCTTTGATGCGCTGTTCCTCGCTCAACCGGCAGATCAGCAATGTGTTATTCTTCTCAGCAACGATATATCCGTCCAGTCCCTGTACCACCACCCTCTTTTCCTGTGTAGTGTGAATCACACAGTTACGGGTTTCATACAACTTTATATTCTCACCTATCTGCGTATTATTATGGGCATCTTTCGGCAAATTCTCGTGCAATGATCCCCAAGTACCCAGATCACTCCACCCAAAGCTGGCAGGAAGGACAAAAATCTCATCCGCCTTCTCCATAATGGCATAATCCACCGAAATGTTCTCGCACAAAGGGAAATTCCGGTCAATCATTTCCTGCTCCTTGTCCGTATAATAATAAGGAAGCAAACGCTCGAACACCTTCGAAATGGCAGGCTGATATACGCGCAGGGCGTTCACCACCGTATTTACATTCCACACAAAAATACCGGCATTCCAGAAGAAATTATTTTTTTGAATATAGCGCCGGGCTGTTTCCAGATCGGGTTTCTCTTTAAAAGAATACACCCGGAATACCTCCTTATTGGCGGTAGAAGGTACACTGAGATCAGCTTCAATGTAACCGTAGCCCGTCTCAGGACGGGTAGGTTTCATGCCCAGGGTAAGGATAGCGTCCGAATCGGCCGTAAAATTCATCGCCGAATTAATCACCCGCTGAAACTCCGCGATATTCATCACAATGTGGTCGCTGGGGGTCACCACCATATTGGCCTTAGGATTACGTGCCTTTATTTTCCAACTGACGTATGCTATACAAGGAGCCGTATTGCGACGGCAAGGCTCACGCAGGATATGATCATCAGCAATATCGGGCAACTGCTCCTTTACAGTATCCGCATACTTCTCTGATGTCACCACCCAAATATTTTCCGGAGGACAGATCCCCTGAAAACGGTCAGCCGTAAGTTGGATCAATGTACGGCCGCAACCCAGTACATCAATAAATTGCTTAGGATAATCAGGAGTACTCATCGGCCAGAAACGGCTTCCAACACCTCCGGCCATTATAACGAGGTGATTATTCTTGATGTTCATATGATTCATTTTTTACGTTGTATGACCGCAAAGATAAGTATTATTTTTTAAAAAAAGTATTGCGTTTTAATTTATATGTCCTATATTTGCATACGACTAACATTTTTTTGTCATGAAACAACCGACAACTGAAAACTCTGATATAATTAAACTAGTAGCGATATTAGGTGATTTTGCCTTGTTGAACCTTTCTATGATACTTGTGTTTTTTATTCTGAAAGGAATAGATTCACAGGCCATAGCCCATATTTCATTGAAAACCTACCTGCTGACTTCCAACCTGTGCTATATTCCCTGCATATCCATCTTTGGGGTCATACTGCACAACCGCATAGTGCGTCCGGAACAGATTGTAGGCCGCCTGTTAGGAACAATCAGCTTGCATGTAGTCATCTTCCTCACGGTGCTGGCCATTATTAAGGTAGATAACTTCTCACGCATCTATCTGCTTGCTTTCTATCTGTCTTTCATACCTTTAGCTATAGGATGGCGACTGACATTGCGGTTCTTTGTGAAAATGTTCCGCCGCAGTGGCAGGAACCTGCACACCACTGTACTGATAGGCGACGGGGACAATATGGTGGAGCTGTACCATACGTTGAACGATTTGACTTACGGATACAGGGTTTTAGGCATTTTCTATGATGAGAAGGACTCTAATTACCCCGAAGGGATTCCCTTTAAAGGTCCTGTAAACCAATTATTTGAATGGTTGTCCCATAACACCGTGCACGAACTGTACTGTGGTCTGCCATCCAGCAGAAAGGATGATATTCTGGCCATCATGAACTATTGCGAGAACAATCTGATCCGCTTCTATAGCGTACCTCATGTACGTAATTACATAAAGCGTCAGCTGCAACTGGAATTATTGGGTGAAGTTCCTGTATTGTCCATCCGTACCGAGCCGTTGCAGAACCCGGTAAACAGACTGGCAAAACGGTTATTTGATTTGACATTTTCCTCTCTGTTTTTACTTACAATTTTTCCATTTATATACCTGATTGTAGGTCTTATTATTAAAATTACCTCACCTGGTCCCATATTCTTCAAACAGGAGAGAAACGGGGAAAACGGGAAAATCTTTAAATGCTATAAGTTCCGTTCCATGAAAGTGAACGCATTGTCCGATTCATTGCAGGCTACCAAGAATGATCCCCGCAAGACCAAGTTCGGCAACTTCCTGCGTAAAAGCAATCTGGACGAACTGCCGCAATTCATTAATGTATTCAAAGGAGAGATGTCCATTGTAGGTCCCAGACCCCATATGCTGAAACATACAGAGGAATATTCCCAACTGATTAACAAATACATGATGCGCCACCTTGTCAAACCCGGAATTACCGGATGGGCGCAAGTCACCGGCTACCGGGGAGAAACCAAAGAACTTTCCCAAATGGAAGGCAGGGTAAGAAGAGACTTGTGGTATATTGAGAACTGGACTTTCCTGCTCGACATCCGCATCATGATAAAAACAGTAACCAACATGTTCCGGGGCGAGAAAAACGCCTATTAATCCAAATCGTAGGGACATATAAAAAATAAAAAGATATGAAAGGTATTGTACTAGCCGGAGGTTCGGGCACGCGCCTCTATCCTATTACCAAAGGAGTATCCAAACAGTTGCTCCCTGTCTTCGACAAACCCATGATTTATTATCCTATATCGGTACTTATGCTGGCCGGCATACGGGAAATACTCATTATCTCCACCCCATACGACTTACCGAGCTTCAAAAGACTGTTAGGAGACGGAAGCGATTTCGGAGTACGCTTTGAATATGCGGAACAGCCTTCGCCCGACGGACTGGCTCAGGCTTTCATCATCGGCGAGAAATTCATCGGAAATGATTCCGTCTGCCTTGTACTGGGTGATAACATATTCCACGGCAACGGCCTGTCCGCCATGTTGAGAGAATCCGTACGTGCTGCCGAAGAGGACAAGAAAGCAACGGTATTCGGTTATTGGGTCAGTGACCCCGAAAGATATGGCGTAGCGGAATTCGACAAGGAAGGCAACTGCCTCTCTATTGAAGAAAAACCTGCCCAACCTAAGTCCAACTATGCCGTGGTGGGACTCTATTTCTATCCCAACAAGGTGGTGGAAGTAGCCAAGAATATCAAGCCTTCGGCACGGGGAGAACTGGAAATCACCACCGTAAACCAGCAATTTCTTCAGGACAAGGAATTGAAAGTACAGACATTGGGCAGAGGTTTCGCATGGCTGGATACCGGTACTCACGACTCGCTGGCCGAGGCAAGTACCTACATCGAAGTCATTGAAAAGCGCCAGGGGTTGAAAGTGGCGTGCCTTGAGGGCATAGCTTTGAGAAAAGGCTGGATTACTTCGGAAAAGATGCAGGAACTGGCCCAGCCGATGCTTAAAAACCAATACGGACAATATTTACTGAAAGTTATAAAAGAACTGGGATTAGAATAATGGAAGTTATAAAAACAGCAATAGACGGGGTTTTCATTTTGGAACCCCGTATTTTTAATGATGCAAGAGGGTATTTCTTTGAAAGCTTCTCGGGACGTGAATTTGAAGAAAAAGTATGCAGGACTACATTTGTACAGGATAATGAGAGTTTCTCCACTTATGGTGTATTACGCGGCCTGCATTTCCAGAAACCTCCTTTCACACAAAGCAAGCTGGTGCGTGTGATCAAGGGAGCGGTACTGGATGTGGCTGTAGATATCCGGAAAGGTTCTCCCACTTTCGGAAAGCATGTGGCTGTAGAATTGACCGGAGAGAATCACCGGCAGTTTTTTATCCCCCGCGGATTCGCACACGGCTTTGCGGTACTAAGTGACGAGGTGTTGTTCCAATACAAGTGTGACCATTATTATGCTCCGCAAAGCGAAGGAGGAATCGCATGGGACGACCCCGATCTAGGCATAGACTGGCGACTTCCGGCCGATAAGGTTATTTTGTCCGACAAGGACAAGAAACATCCGAGATTGAAAGACTATCAAACGGATTTCGACTTTAATCAAAGTTTATATTAAAGGCTGTTTTGATTCTGCGTTTGTCCGGTTTTTGCCAGTGAAATTAAAGAAACCGAAAACTGCACACCGGACTATCGTAACGTTCAGGACAACATTTCCGAAGATTGAACCTATAAAAACAGGGTGCACCTCCTACGAAAGAGATGCACCCTGTTTTTATAGGTCAATATCTTTATATCACTTCTTCTCCATCCCCTCCTGAGGAGCATTAAGCCCCTCCTTCAGATTTTCAAAGAATTCACGTCCGAACAAGATCCATGCGGAAGCGCCCGCCACTGCCAGGAAAATAAATCCGACAAGAATCACCTTCTTGCTGGTTCCCGAAGGCAGCAACGGCACACTGGCAGGTTCCACAACGGCAAATACAGGTTTGGCCTCCTGTACTTTGGCCCGTGCCACCTGCAATTGGGTAGCCACCTGGCTATACACCTGATATGCCAGATTCATATCATTCTGCAACCGTTCTCTCTCCGTCAAAGCACTTTGAAGGACAACCCCCTTGTTGGCATCCATGTAATTGGCATAATTCTGCTGGGCTACATAATACTCCTGCTGGCGTTCCTTATACAATTGTTCCAGATAAGCACAATCCTGCTGGGCTTTGGAGACCCTGTACGCTGTGATATACTCCTGAAGCTTCACCACTACCGTGTCTGTAATGGCGGCCGTAACCATCGGGTCCTGCAAAGTCACCGTCACTGTGGTGATGCCGGTTTTCTTATCCACATCAGCAGTAATCGCCTTACGCATGGCTTCCACTTTCTTCGCCTGATCTTCTGTCAGGTGGAAAGGATCCAGCCTGTTCCCTTCTTCCTCTTCCTTATCGGAGAAGAGAGATTTCACCCCGCCTATAGCCGCCCCGGGCAATCCCATAACAGCACCCCACCACGGAGCTTTCTGCTCATCGAGATAAGCTACAAAAGTAGTATCCACCTCACCGTCCAACGTGGTGACATGTGCATTAAACAGTTCCAGAATGAAAGGAGTAGACGCTACTATATCCGGGAAAAGAGATACGTTCAACGCATCCGCCTCACTGCCCAGACTCATGCCTCCGATCCCCAGCATGGCAGCCATTCCCGACAGGCTCCCCCCTCCGCTTTTACCGGATTCGGGAGACAATGTCACTTCCACCGTATATTGCTTGGGAATACTCAGAGCGATAATCACCCCTACAATAGCACCTATTCCGGCAACCTTCAGCAGCATCTTTCGGGCAGCCCACAACTTACGGACATACTCCATCAAATCAATTTCCAACTCCTCGTCTTCCCGTGGTCTTTCCGTATTATTCGTATAATTCTTATCTTCCGCCATACTGTTTCTATTTTAAGATATTAGCAATAGATGCAATCATAGTAGCCAACGACGCACTGGTGGTTGCTATGGACAAGGTGTTCTGCAAAGACCAGTTGCTCTTTTCCTTCACCGGAACAATCACCTCACAGCCCGGCTGGATCAGCTCACGGCTACCTTTCTTCGCTCTCTTCACCTGACCGTTCATATATACAATATACACCTTGCTCTTCTTCGCACGGAAACCGTAACCTCCGGCCTGCTCTATATAATATTTCAACGTCTTGCCATCTTCAAATGAAACGGTATTGGGATACATCACAGCCCCGCTGATACGTACCGTGTTGTTGTATTCGGGAATTTCAATCACATCCCCCTCACGCAATACGATATCCGCACTGGAGCCGGGTTTAAGCATCGCTTTTTCCAAATCGATACCCACATAATAGATATCTCCCAAATCCAGCCGGTTGACATCAATGGAGTCCTTTCCAGTCTTGGCCATGTCCAGAACCGTTTCCATACGTTTGCGTTCATCGGCATTGATACGACGGCTTAAACGGGCCCCTTTGATATAAGCAAACGGAGTCACTCCACCTGCCTTCTTGATCAAATCGGAAAGACGTTCGCTCTTCTCTGTCAGCGCATAATCACCTTCATACAAAACCTCACCGGTCACCTGCACATTCACCTGTTCCTGATAAGCAGGGCTCTTACGCACATATACCTGATCGTATGGCTGCAACACAAAACCCGGTTCTCCGTCTATCACAAAACCGTCTTTCAGAGAAAACGAGTACATTTGTCCTATGGTGGAAACCGCTTCCGTACCTTTGCTATCCTTGATACGGCGGGAAACATCCACACGGACGGTAGAAGCCGATTCCATCAATCCGCCAGCCTGGATTATAATATCCTCCAAAGTCGTATTGTCGGCAAAAGCGAACTCACCCGGACGGGCAACCTCACCATACACCATGATGCTTCCCACATCCTCCAAGTCATGAATACTGGGAATATAAAGCACATCATTACGCTGCAAAGGTACATCGGGTGCAGTACCGTCCATGATGCCTTTTATATCTACTTGAATAACCTCTTTCTTCAGATTCTCTCGCTCGCGATGCAACACCGCACGTCCTGTAAAGGCATCACCCATAAGGCCTTCAGCCTTTTCCACCAGTTGGCGGACTGTATTCAAGGTTCCTCCGAACTGATAAATGCCCGGACGATAGACAGCCCCCTTGATTTCAAGCTTGTTCTCAAAACGGTCCAGAATAGCTTCAGCAGTCAGCGCATCACCATCTTTTACCTGGAATACGGAATAATCAATATCATCAATCGTATAAATCTGATACTCCTTTCCGTTTTGACGAATCATGCGGAGAGAACGGGTATAGGCATCCCCCGAAAATCCACCGGCATACTTCAACAACGTGGCAACACTTTCGTTGTTTTTCATCTCGTATTTCATGGGGCGTTTCACATTACCCTCTATGCTAACCAACGCCTCGTATGGAGGAACGATGATCACATCGCCTTCCTGCAAGCGGATATCATCATTGATTTTACCTTTCATAATAAAATCGTACACATCTACGGTAGCGATTTTCTGTCCTCCGCGCACTACTTGTATATTGCGCAAGCTACCGATATCGCTCACGCCACCGGCACGGTACAGTGCATGAAACACGGTAGAGAAAGAAGACAATGCATAAGTTCCCGGTTGGAACACTTCCCCCATCACGTTCACCTGGATCGTCCGGCTGTTTCCCAAAGTAACCTTGATTTGTGAGGACGGGTTCTGTTCATTATCAAGCCCTGCATAAATCTTATTCAGTTCTTTACGCAAATATTGGTTGGCTTCGGCAATAGTCATGCCGTTCAGATAAATCAATCCCAAATCGGGGATCGTGATAGATCCGTCCGGAGATACATTATCGCGGATGGTGGCCTGGTTTGTACCCCAGATATCAATGATTACCTCATCACCCGGCCCCAGACGGTAATTAGGAGGAGTAGCCAGATTCACACTCGGCTCGAATGTAAGGTTTCTGGTTTCAAAAATGTCCCGTCCGTACACCTTATCCTTCTGCATTTCTTCCATATCGCCCATGCCCATCCCCTCGTAATAGCGATTGGCAGAAACACTGTCCGACAAGTTCTTCCCTACCACTCTGCCCGCAGCCGGACGTTGGTCGAAAGTAAAATTCTCTGTTACATAGATATCTTCCTGCGTCTTTGTCTTTTCACGCAAACGGTTCCGATTTTGCATCGTTGCATTTGCGTCTTTATCAGCAGATCCATTTTGCTGTTCATAAAGTTTCTTTACACGCTTAGCCTGTTCTTGTGTCACTCCTCTACGGGCTAACTCTGTAGCAATCTGACGTTGGTCTTTTCCTTGTTGCATGCCCGTCTTCACATATTCCAACACCTGTTGGTCACTCATAGATTGCTGTGCAAGCACAGAACCCGAGAGGGCAAAAACTAAGACCAGTACGGATAATAGTTTTTTTATCATATAAATTCAATAAACTTAGTAATTTAGCAGCCGCAAAGGTAGATATTATTTTCGATATAGGCGAGTATTATTTCATAAATATCCCTCTAACAAATATAAAAACGGCTGCCACCTGACGGTGTACAGCCGTTTATTCTTTAATAATCCGTTAGCAGAATTCATTCAGACTTCATTGCACAGCCCTCCTTCTTAAAAAAGGTCTGCAAGGGTAAAACTTGTGCAATACCATTCCGGCCGGATCAGCAATACATATTTACGATGGCTTCGTACAATTCCTGTTTACCGCTTACTTGCTTGGGCTCACCATTCTGCTTAGCATAAGCCACTACGTCTTCCAGTGTCAGCTTGCCTTCTTCAAATTCTTTGCCTTTGCCACTGTCGAATGAAGCATAGCGGTCTGACAACATCTTGCAGTAAGGAGATTCATTAAGCAAAGCAGCAGCACTTTCCAATGCACGCGCCATAGCGTCCATACCTGCAATATGGGCGATAAAGATATCTTCCAGATCAGTAGAGTTACGACGTGTCTTGGCATCAAAGTTGGTACCGCCATTACCCAAACCGCCGTTGCGGATAATCTGCATCATGGCCTGGGTCAGTTCGTAATTGTCGATAGGGAACTGGTCTGTATCCCATCCGTTCTGATAATCGCCACGGTTAGCGTCAATAGATCCCAACATTCCGTTATCTACCGCAACAGCCAGTTCATGTTCAAATGTATGACCAGCCAACGTAGCATGATTCACTTCAATGTTCACCTTGAAATCCTTGTCCAGTCCGTGAGTTTTCAAGAACCCTACCACAGTTTCGGTATCCACATCATATTGATGCTTAGTCGGCTCCATCGGTTTGGGTTCAATCAGGAAGGTACCTGTAAACCCTTTGCTCCGGGCATAATCGCGGGCGATGGTCAACATCTGAGCCAGATGTTCTTTCTCACGCTTCTGATCTGTATTCAATAAAGACATATACCCTTCACGTCCACCCCAGAACACGTAATTGGAGCCACCCAGTTCGATGGTAGCGTCAATAGCGTTCTTTATCTGGACAGCAGCGCGGGCAACCACATCAAATTCGGGGTTTGTAGCAGCCCCGTTCATATAGCGTGCGTGACCAAAAACATTTGCCGTACCCCATAACAATTTGATTCCGGTTTCAGCCTGTTTCTGTTTGGCATAAGCAACTATCTCTTTCAGATTCGCTTCATATTCCTCAATTGTATCGGCTTCCTCACACAAGTCCACATCATGGAAACAATAATATTCGATTCCCATTTTCTGCATGAATTCAAAGCCGGCATCCATCTTATTCTTGGCAGCCTGCACCTTATCGGCATCACCGTTCCAAGGGAATTTCTTTGTTCCGCCGCCAAACTGGTCACCGCCCTCGGCACACAACGTATGCCACCATGCCATAGCAAACTTCAACCAGTCTTTCATCTTCTTTCCGTTAATTACCTTTTCAGCATCATAATAACGGAACGCCATCGGGTTCTTACTTTCCTTACCTTCAAATTTAATCTTTCCTATACCGGGAAAATACTCTTTTGTAGCCATAATTCTTTACTTATTTTAATAACTTGTTCTAATTTATCTACTATCTTTTTTCAACACGCAGGCGGATAGCCATTTCTTTATCCGAAGGTCCTTAAAAGGCAGCCATCGCTCTCTCCAGATTGGATTTCCAGCGGGCATACGCATCATCGTAAGCAGTACGCTGTGCCACATCAGGCTCTATCACCTCCAGTTTTTCCAATGTGGCAAATGCCTCGTTGTTATCTTTATAAACACCCGCGCCTATGCCGGCCCCCTTGGCGGCGCCCACCGATCCATCCGTGTCATACAGTTCGATTACAGCCCCTGTCACTCCCGCCAACGTTTCGCGGAAGATAGGACTGAGAAACATATTGGCATGTCCGGCATGAATCTTCTGTACAGGGATACCCATCTGCTCCATGATATCAATGCCGTATTTAAACGAGAACACGATCCCTTCCTGTGCGGCACGAACAATATGCTGCTTTCCATGCAGGTTAAAATTAACTCCACATATAGAGCATCCTGTCTCTTTATTTTCCAGCATACGCTCCGCCCCGTTGCCAAAAGGAAGAATACTTACTCCGGCACTGCCGACAGGAGCCTGTGCCGCCAGCCTGTTCATATCACTGTAAGAAATACCTTCGGGAGCCACATTACGTTTCACCCACGAATTCAATATACCGGTACCATTGATACACAACAACACTCCCAGACGGGTCTGCTCGGCAGTATGATTTACATGGGCAAAAGTATTCACCCGGGATTTCGGATCATAATTCACCTCACCGTTCACGCCATATACCACTCCCGATGTTCCTGCCGTAGAAGCAATCTCTCCCGGATTGAACACATTGAGCGACAAAGCATTATTAGGCTGGTCTCCGGCGCGATAGGTTACAGGAATTCCCTCTTTCAGGCCCAATTCTTTGGCAGCCCATGCATTTACACGCCCCTGCTCGCCAAAAGTCGGTTTGATATCAGCTATCAGCGAACGGTCGAATCCATAATAATCCATCAGGAAGCCCGCGACATCATTTGCCTGAAAATCCCAGAACATCCCTTCGGACAAACCGGACACCGTGGTACAAATATCCCCCGTCAGTTTCATAGCGATATAATCGCCGGGCAGCATTATTTTATAAATACGTTCGTATACAGCAGGCTCATTCTCTTTAATCCATGCCAGTTTGGAAGCGGTAAAATTCCCCGGAGAGTTCAGCAGATGAGAAAGACATTGCGTTTCCCCCAATGCCTCAAACGCTTTCTGCCCGTATGGAACCGCCCGTGAGTCACACCATATAATAGCCGGACGTAATACATTTTGCCCTTTATCCACACAAACCAGTCCGTGCATCTGATAAGAGATACCGATAGCGGCAATTCCATCCGGACCGATCCCACTCCCGGCCATGACAGCCTGAGTTGACAATTTCAGATTTTCCCACCAATTTTGCGGATCCTGCTCAGCCCATCCGGGGCGGGCAGCCATAATAGCAGCCTCTGTTTTAGGGAAGAATGCAGAAGAAACACACTTTCCGGTCTCTGCATTTACCAAACTCGCCTTTACCGACGAACTGCCAATATCATAACCTAATAGGTACATTTAATTGAAAATTAAGAATTTTAAAATAATAGTCTCTGTCCCGATGCTTATCAGCATTATCCTTCCAAGGAAAGGCCGGTGAAGAATCCCAAAGCATATACCGATTCCCCGAAACGACCAGGCGGAGTATTCTCACAGCAATCACAACAAGGCTAAAGTTATCTGTCTGTTATCACTTCGTTCCCGACTTATTATATATTGAACGGTCGAACTTATAGAAGCGTGCCGCCCTGTGGCATACACCTACCTGTTTTTCTTCCAAAGGTACTACATATGGCATCAACGCTATCTTCTTATGGAAGTTCCTTACGTCAAACACCTTATCATAAATCAACTGATAGACAGTCCGCAACTGGGCCGCCGTAAACTTCCGGGGAAGCAAGTCGAACATTGCGGAAGGAGCATATTCCACATAATGGCGTATATGCACCAATGCATCCTGCAAAATCTGGAAATGGTCGAACGCCAGGCTTTTCACCTCCGTCACAGGTGTCCAGCAAGCATCGTATTTATCAGACAGCTGTTCGAACCGTCTGTCAATCTTCACCAGTGTCAGGTAAGCGATAGTCACAATGCGGTCTATTTTCTTCTCGTCCAAACGATGAAAACGTTCCAGCCACAGCACATCCTTAGGGTTACGGGTACGGTCTTTCGATCCATACGCCTTAAACTGGGTAAGCTTCACATTCTTCAGGCCCGTCAACTCATTCAACACCCGCTTGGCCGCCTCATCCAGATCCTCATCGTCATAGATAAGGCTGCCCGGCAACTTCATGTTATTATATCCGTCCTCGGACTGTTTCCCCACCTGCCTTACCAACAGGACACGGAACTGCTCTCCATCAAACCCAATCAGCACACAGTCCACAGATACATGTAAATTAATCGTCTGGTTTATTTCCGACATAGTAATATGGCTTTTATCATTTCCGGCAGCAAAGATAAATACTATTTTTCGAATTACACAAAACAATATATTTATTTTTATTATGTTCCAAAACACTATTTTTCAATATAATAAATATCATCCATCATACAATATCACATCTTAATCTTATCATATACACTACAATATATAATGTACAGGAGTTGTCCCGTCTTCTTTTTTCCCTTTTTCCAAAGGGCTTTTATTCCATTCAATCCCCTATTTCAGACACTTGGTTAAGGAAAAGCAATCTTTACGCCAAAAAATTAATAGAATAAAGTTGTTTATTCACAATAATTTTCTTTACTTTTGCCCATTAAAATCTAAAGATTACTCTATGAGAAAGAAAATTTTGGTCTTGGACGACAAAATAGCAATTGCAAAAGTCCTTTCAATCTATCTGGCCAGTGATTATGATTGTATTTGGTTACCGAATGGCATCGAAGGGGTAAAATGGCTTCAGGAAGGTAACATACCAGATTTGATTATATCAGATATCCGTATGCCCGAAATGCGTGGAGACGAGTTTCTGGAATGGATAAAATCCAATCAGTTATTCAAACACATTCCGGTGGTTATGCTAAGCAGTGAAGACAGTACCACAGAACGCATCCGCCTGTTACAAGAAGGCGCGGAAGACTATATTGTCAAACCTTTCAATCCCATGGAGTTAAAAGTAAGAATTAAGAAAATCATTGAGTAAATCAGCATGACCTTTCTGCTTTATATAGGAAAGAACAAGGATTTTTTGCGCAAATTCAGCAAGCTCGAAAATGTCCAGATGATTTATGCCCAAAACTACCAGGATGCCATTACAATTTGTATCAGACTGAAAGTACGTGAGAACATCATTGTCCTTCACGAACAAGGGGAGATGAACGGAGATATTGAACAGATCGGTGCTTTCAGGAAAAAGTTCTATCAGGCATATGTCGTACTCATTACGGACAGGCTGACTCCCGAAGCCAGCAAAGTCTATCTGAACAGCGGAATAAACGATACCGTCAGTTTGAACATCACCACCGCCCGGTTAAGGCAGAAAATAGACATCATCAATAAACGGCAGGAACTGCTATATGCACATAACCGGAAGAAAAAAGACGTGAGGCATTTTATCCTTCCCCAATGGAAGCGCTGCTTCGATATCCTTTTCTCCGGTGCAGCGTTAGTCTTCCTGTCCCCAGTCTTTCTGCTGATTGCCATAGCCATACGTATGGAAAGCAAAGGACCTGTTATTTACAAATCCAAACGGGTAGGAACGAATTATACCATTTTTAATTTCCTGAAATTCCGTTCCATGTATACGGACGCCGATAAAAAGCTGAAAGACCTTGCCGGTCAGAACCAGTACCAGCCGGAAGGCACTCCGGAGATTGCCAAAGATTTCTCGATGGAAGAATTAGGAGGACTGATGTTTGGAGATGACGGTGTTATAGATAATGGCGGAATGCTGGTTTCCGATGACTTCATCATTCCGGAAGAAGAGTTTATTTCCAGACAAAACGCACTGGATGAAAGTCCTTTCATAAAAATAGAAAAAGACCCGCGGGTTACCAAGGTAGGACGCGTTTTACGAAAATACAGCCTGGATGAGTTACCTCAACTGGTCAACATCTTGAAAGGCGACATGTCTGTGGTGGGGAACCGTCCTCTTCCACTCTATGAAGCCGAACGCCTGACAAACGATGAAAGTATCGAACGCTTCATGGCGCCTGCCGGGCTGACCGGCTTGTGGCAGGTGGAAAAACGGGGGGATGCCGGAAAATTATCCGCTAAAGAACGCAAAGAATTAGATTTGAAATACGGTAGAGAATTCTCCTTTTTCCTGGATATGAAAATCCTGTTCAAGACTTTGACAGCTTTTGTCCAAAAAGGAGATGTTTAAATAATTTGTTTTAGGAATAAAAAGGGGATTTATTATATGGGTAAAGTATGTCTTTTTGTCATCTGTATGTATTGTTCTATCCACCATTTAAGCGCACAACAGGAAGAGCAGCAAACACAACCGGTACAACAACCTCTTGTGACACAGGATGATATATTGGGGAATATGAATGTGGATTATGCAAAGATAAAGCTGCCTCCGTTAAGTGTCCTTTATGAGAATGCACGCAGCACTCCAAGCTTACAGATTTTAGAGAAGGAGAAACAGTTACAGAAAAAGCTACTATCGAAAGAGAAAAGGAACTGGCTGGGGTTTATCCATGCCGGTGGAAGTGCTTCTTACGGTATAGCAGACAATGTGGCCAGCAATACGGATGTCAACACCCCACTTATTTACAGGTATGTAGGTACAGAACAGACTTCGTGGAATGTGGGAGGCGGCATCAGTATTCCTTTTGAAAAGCTGTTCGACCTCCGGGGAGGAATCAAGCGCCAGCGAATCCAGGTGGATATTGCCGAGTTAAGAAAACAGGAAGCATACGAAACCCTTAAAATACAAATAGCTCATTTATATGTCCAGATTTTATCCAATATAGAAACATTGCAAAGATCAGCTGAAAATATAGCTTTATATAAAGGTGCATCGGCTGTTGCAGAACAGGAATATAGAAACAGACGTACCTCTATTCATGATGTGGCCAAGACTAAAGAACAGGAATTTGCCGCTAATCAAGACTTTGCCTTACTACGCTCTACTATTAACGACCAGCTGCTGACCCTCGAAATAATCTCCCACACCCCCATCCTGACCATACAAGGAGAAAAGGACGTTCAAGAAACAACGATACAGGAACAGGAAGAAAACAAGAAGCAAAGTAAGAAAAAAGACAAAAAGGAATAAGAAGCATGGAATTATTTAAATACATAGTCAAGTTTATCTACCGCATCCGTTGGTGGATGGTTATATTTCCATGTATAGCCGGTATCATAGCATGGTTTCTTACCAGAAATCTGGAAAAAACGTATGATGTGAAAACCACCATCTTTACAGGAATCATCTCCGGATACAACGTAGATGCCACCGATACCCGAAACGCCACCGTGCACATGAGTAATTTAATGAATATCATTACAACGGAACGCACACTGAAAATAGTATCTCTGAAACTGCTTGCCCGCTGTCTGGTTTATGGAGATGCCGAAAGAAATACCAGTTATATTTCAGCCATACATTACCAGCAGCTGGTTTCCGGTATTCCACGAGAGTTACAGGCATTGATAGACAAGCAAAACGAAGAGAAGACCTATCATAATCTGGTAGCTTTTGAACGCCCGTCCGTCAATAATTTCATCTACCAACTACTCAATTATACCCACCCTTATTTCAGCGTACCTCTACTCTCACAACATATAAAAGTAGCCAGGTTGGGAAACAGTGATATGATCGAGATTGCTTATAGTGCCAACGATCCGGGAATAGCTTATAACACACTTGAGATTCTGAATGAAGAGTTTGTCAAACAATACCATGAACTACGCTATGGAGAAACAAACAATGTGATCAAGTTCTTTCAAGAAGAACTGGCCAGACTGGGCAAAATGCTGACTGCCGCCGAGGATTCTTTAATCGAGTACAATATAGAAAACCGCATCATCAACTACGGAGAACAAACCAAACAGGTGGCAAGCATGGACGCTACTTACCGGATGATGGACAATGATTTGCTTGTCAATTACTCCACCAGTAAGGCGTTGATCGATTTCTATGAATATAAATTAGGTGATGTGGCCAAATTGATCCGTACCAACAATGAGTTTATGGACAAACTCCATCAAATGTCCCAATTGAACACCCAGATCTCAACCATGGAAATCACTCCGGACGAAAAGAACCGGAAAAAGCTGGAAGAACAAAAAAACATGTTAAGTAACGCCGAACAAAACATCAACGATCTCGCCCTGAAACTAAGTGCTGAAGCCGCAAGTACAAACAATGTATCTTATGAGACACTCATCAGCCAGTGGCTTGACCAAATAGTCCTTGCCGAAAAAACTAAAGCCCAAATGGAAGCACGAGATATAATGAGAGAGAATTTAAATGAAGATTTCCTTTATTTCTCCCCCATCGGCGCTACCCTGGGCCGGAAAGAAAGGCATATCGGCTTTGTGGAAAGCAACTATATGTCTACCATGGGAGCCTTGAATGCAGCCATCTTGCGACAAAAGAACCTGGAAATGACCTCGGCTTCATTAAAAATCATGAATCCGCCCCTGTTTCCACTGACCTCCTCCCCCACCAATGCACGCATGATTATACTTGCATCCATACTGGGGACTTTACTTTTCATCATTGGCTATTTTCTGATTATAGAAATACTGGACCGTACCCTCAGAGACAAAATACGTGCAGAACGAATCACCGGAGGAACAGTTATCGGCGCATATCCTAGAGAAAGCAAGTTAAGATACAGACGTTATAATAAAGCCATAAACAAGATGGCCGTCAGGCAACTCAGCACCGCTTTACTGCCTCATCTAAATACACAGGAACAGCGGGTCATCAATCTGTTAAGTACAGAAGAGAAAGACGGAAAGACCCATGTCGCCCGCCTGATAGAGGAATATTGGAGCAGCATCGGCCTAAACGTCCGCCGCATTACATACGATGAAGATTTTCTAAGCGAAGACAGCCAATATGTACAGGCAAACAATTTGAAAGAACTATGTCCCGATCTGGAAAAGGATGAAATACTTCTAATCGAGCACCCGGTCCTGAAAAGCAATCCTCTGCCTCCGGCTTTGTTAAATGAAGCATCCATCAATCTGCTGGTTGTCCGTGCCAACCGTACTTGGAAAAATACGGATCAGGCACTGTATGAGCATTTGTTACAAGTTAAACAAAAAGAAGTACCCCTCCTTTTCTATCTGACACAAGCAGACAGAAATACAGTGGAAGACTTTACAGGACAATTACCTCCTTACACGAACTTTAAGAATATGGAATACAGGCTGTTCCAACTCGGACTGACCGCCATTGAATACAAAGGAAAATAGATAATGATAGCAAAAGAAATAAATATAACCCATACAGGTCAAATTCTGGCCAGCTTCATTATCGGACTGTGCTTATGCCTATGGACAGCCCTCAACATGAAGCCCTCCATAGGAGTTGCAATAGGGTTCATACCTTTTGCCACGCTTTTTATCTTCATATGCATAAACAGACCCGTCATTCTGCTGGCCATCACCTTTATGCTGAATTACCTGATAATGGGAATTAACAGATATCATTCCATCCCTATTGCCATTACCAATATCTTTGATTTGCTCTACGGCATCATGTTGGCCCTTATTCTTCTGAAACAGTTGCAAAGCAATCATCATTTCAGGAAAATACTAAACGTCTATACCTGCATCACATTGGTCTGGCTGCTATATTGTATCATCAACATAGGTAATGGTATAACCGGTGAATTTTACATGGAAGCATGGCTTCGTATTTTAAGACCCTGGGCCTTATACCCTATTCTGACCTGTATTATTCTATCCATACACTGCAATCGCTACACTTTTATCCATTATTTTTTAATACTATGGGGTATCATGACCCTACTGGCTGCCGCAAAAGGATATTGGCAAAAGAACAAAGGTTTTGACAGTACCGAGCTAAGCTGGTTGTGGGCCTACGGAGCACGTACCCATTTTATCCATTCCGGCATCCGCTATTTCTCATTTTTCACTGACGCGGGTCTTTTCGGTGCCAGTATGGGATTATCCTGCACTGTTTTCACGCTTACTTTTTTCTATACAAAGAACCTATTTCTCAGACTCTTCTATTTAATAGTGGGTATGGCAGGATTTTATGGTCTGTTAATATCGGGAACCCGATCGGCCATAGCTGTACCCATTGCAGGGCTGGGGCTCTTTCTGTTCCTGTCTAAAAGTTGGAAAATAGGCATCATCTCCTTTATCCTGCTTGCCGGAGGGATAGGAATGCTGAAATATACCAAGATCGGAGAGAACAATAAGTTGATCCGTCGTATGCGTACTGTCTTTGACACAGAGGATCAATCGATGATGGCTCGTTTCGAGAACCAGAAAGCACTGAATGCCTACATGGATGAAATGCCCTTCGGCATAGGCATGGGAGCCATAGACGGGGTAGTTCCTCCCCATAACAAATATTATTTCGTTTCCATCTGTCCTTCAGACTCCAGTCTGGTAGATGTATGGAAACAGATGGGAATAGTGGGACTGTGTGTGTTTTTGGGTATGCATGCCATTCTATTTCTATCGGGCTCCTACATCCTTTTATTCAAAATCCGAAATCCGGAAATCCGGGGACCGCTGACAGGTATGTTATGCGGTTGTGCAGGCATACTGGTAGCTTCTTACGCCAATATGGTTTATTTCCAGTTTCCTAACGGAATCTTGATTTATTCTTGTTTCACCTTTGTTTTTTTAGGACCTTATTTAGATAAACAATACTCAGAAATACATGGACTACCGACAGCCTGACCTATCCGTCATCACCGTGAACTATAACGGTTTTCACGACACCTGCGAATTCATTGACTCGTGGGCAGCCACTGTATTCTCTGTCAGTTATGAAATGATAGTCATTGACAATGGTTCCACTGCCAATGAAGCCGCCTTGCTACAAAAAACATATCCTTTTATCCAAGCCGTACGCAGTGAGCGGAACTTAGGATTCGCCGGAGGTAACAATCTGGGTATAAACCTTGCAAAAGGAAAATACCTGTTCTTGCTGAACAATGATGTTTGTATGGTCAAAGATGCCATACCCTTGTTGATAAAACGCCTTCTGTCCTCCGACAAGATAGCAGGTGTCTCCCCGTTAATCCGTGATTATGCAGAACCGCACGCCATACAATTTGCAGGATACACCCAACTTTCGCCCATTACCTTAAGAAACAGAGCCATAGGCAAAGGGAAAATAAATAAAGACCACTACCCCGCCCAAAAAACGCCTTATCTGCATGGTGCCGCCATGTTACTGAAAAAAACAATAATAGACAAGCTTAGCCTGATGCCCGAAGAATATTTTCTATATTATGAGGAACTGGACTGGTGCACCTATATCAATAGGGAAGGCTACGAACTATGGTACGATCCCGCTTGCGAAATATGGCACAAGGACAGCAGCTCCACCGGAAAAGAAAGTCCGTTGAAATACTATTACCTGAGCAGAAACAGATTATTATATGCCTACCGCAATCTCTTTGACTGGAAACTTCCGGTTTCCATCTTATACCAGACAATGATTGTATGTCCCAAAAACATACTGACCGCCTTGGGAAAAGGAAAGAAAGCCATAGCCAAAGCACATTGGGAGGGAACAAAAGCATTTTTCAAACTTAGAAACAAAGACAAACAGCCATGATATTTCTAGCATACATAGAACTACTACTTTTCGCGATATGTGCCTTTACTGTTTTTTACCTGCTGGTGTACGCCATAGCGGCAACAGGCAACCGCACCGACAAATATTCCGAATCAAGAGTAAAACACCGTTTCGCCATTCTGATACCGGCCTATCAGGACGATGACTACATACCCTATACCGTCAAATCATTTCTGCAACAAGAATATCCTATAGACTGCTATGACATTATCGTCATTTCAGACCACCTGAAGCCGGAAACAAACAGACAACTGGCACAATATCCCATCACCCTGTTGCAAGCCAGATTCAAGAAAAGTTCAAAAATGAAATCTGTCAAAGCTGCAATGTCACAATTACAAGAAGGACAATACGATATCGTTTTAATCATGAATGCGGACAATGTAGTGGACACCAACTTTCTTGAAGTTGTCAACAATACGTATGCCAGCGGCTCCAATGCCATCCAAACCCATCGCATCTATCAGGAAAGACCCAGCAATGTCAGCATATTGAATGCCATCACCGACGAGATAAACAATTCCATTCTTCGTGCGGGGCATGTCAATTTGGGACTTTCAGCTTCGCTGAACGGCTCCGGAACCGCAATAGACTTCACTTGGTTCAAAGAAAACATCCGTCATTTAAAAGACGATGACGATGAAAAAGTCATCGAATCCTTGCTGCTCCGCGAACGGATATATGTGGAATATTTAAATAATACCCATGTATATGCCTTGAAGAATAGTGGAAAGAAAAAATTCTATACCCAACATAGCACTTGGATTAAAACCCAATATTATTCCCTGTTCACCAATATCGGTAATCTGCCCGGCGCCATTTTAAGTGGAAAATTTGATTATGCCGACCGTATTCTGCAATGGTTCATTTTCCCTCGCACCATCCTGCTAGGTATCCTCCTCCTGTTCAGTTTCCTGTCCGTATACTTCCACTGGAGCGCCTGCCTAAAATGGTGGGGATTATTACTCACTTTCTTATTGACTATGGCAATAGCCACTCCAAACTACTTGGTGGACAGCAAATTCAACAAAGCCATGAAAGCTATCCCCTTTCTGGCGGCAGGCATGATATTCAATATGCTTTTAAGAAAGAAAAAATAAAAGCCCCATGCTATCGGAAATTATACATATCATGGAATATACGCTATATATCTACCTTTCCGTCAGTGTGGGGTATATAGTCCTGTTTTCTGCCGCCTCTCATTTCTTCAAACAAAAGAAATATCCCGCGACTACTGTCCGGCAACGTTTTATCATCCTTGTTCCCGCCTATAAAGAGGATGCGGTCATTCACGCCTGCGTCACTTCCGTTCTGCGCCAAACTTATCCGGCAGAGCTTTACGACCTGATAGTCATATCCGACCACATGCGTCCCGAAACCAATGCCTCACTGCGCAAAGAACGCATCGGCTTGATAGAACTGCATGAAAAGGAAAGTTCCAAGGCAAAAGCCCTGCGCATTGCAGCAGAGACCATCACAGACCAGCCATACGATTATGTCCTCATACTGGATGCCGATAATCTGATCTCACCCTGTTATCTTCAAGAACTGAATAAGGCAGTTTCACAGGGTATAAAAGCCATACAGACACACCGCAAAGCCAAAAATATGAATACAGACATAGCCCTATTGGATGCCGCCATCGAAGAGATGAACAATTCCATCTTCCGCAAGGGACACATCCGGCTGGGATTTTCATCTGCCCTTACCGGCTCCGGAATGGCTTTCGATTTCCGATGGTTTGTCCGGAACATCATCCATACCCATAGTACGGGCGAAGACAAAGAACTGGAAGAACTCCTGCTCCGTCAAGGCATTCACATTGAATATATAGACACCCTAGAAACATTGGACGAAAAAGTCCGGCAACCGGATGCCTTGCGTAACCAGCGCCGCCGCTGGATAGCCACCCAGCTTTTCCTTGCATTAAAAATGGGACGTAACCTCCCCACAGCCTTACTGAACGGAAACGGAGATTATCTGCTGAAAACCCTCCAAGCCTTTATCGCCCCCCGCAGCATTCTGTTGGCGCTCATCGGATTCTTTTCATGTGTTCTCTGCATTTTCTCTCCGGCTTCTTCCATAAAGTGGTGGATTTTGCTTATCTTGCTGAACGGTGCGTTATACCTGGCCATTCCGTCCAATATGAGATATAAATACATGAGCAGAATCCTCAGGCAGACACCTTATTTTGTAATCATTATGCTTCTCAACTTGTTTCACTTGAAAGGAATGGCACAGAAGTTCAACCATACACAGCATGGATAGAATTATGAATATAAAAGAGTACTTACAGCAACACCCGCAATGGAAAAAACGGATACACGGTTTCATCATGCATCCGGTAAAGACACGCCCCTATTGGTGGATACGCGTATGGCAGCCTTTCTACATAAAAAAAGGCCGGGGCTCAGTCATTTATTCCAGTGTACGGAAAGACCTTCCACCGTTCCACCTGTTCCAGATGGGAAAATATTCGGTAGTGGAAGATTTCTCCTGCTTGAACAATGCCGTAGGCGACATCGTAATCGGCGATTATTGCCGGATAGGACTCGGCAATACGGTCATCGGTCCCATCCGGATAGACAACGGGGTCAATATTTCACAAAACGTAGTCCTGATAGGATTAGATCACAATTACCAGGATATCACTCAAGGCATCATCGAACAAGGTATCACCACTTCTCCTATCCACATCGGAGAACATACCATCATAGGAGCCAACGTGATTGTACTGCCCGGAATCACCATCGGCAAACATTGTTTTATCGGTGCCGGGTGTGTGGTTACCCAAAACATACCCGACTATTGTGTCACGGTAGGAAATCCCGCACGCATTATCAAACGCTATAACCCTCAATCACAAACATGGGAAAAAATATAAAAATATTAGTATGTGCCCATAAGGACAGCCGGCTACCACAGCATGAGTACTTCTGTCCCATACAGGTGGGGGCCTCCCTAACCAGTGCCCGATTCTTCCCTGTACTAGATAACACAGGAGATAATATATCCGACAGGAATCCTCACTTTTGTGAACTAACCGCCCATTATTGGGCTTGGAAAAATCTAAAGTGTGACATTATAGGGCTCAATCATTACAGGCGCTTCTTTGATTTTCATCGCCCGTTTCCGGCTTTTTCACCAGACAGGAGTTTCATCAACATAGATTCATTTCTAAAAGAAACTTACCGATTTCCTGATTTAGAAACCTTATTAAATGATTATGACATCATCCTCTCTCCCAAGCGTCATTATCCCTATAACGTCGCTACACAATACGCCATATTCCATCTAGTCAATGACCTCAATTTGCTGAAAGAAGTCATTCAACACCTCACACCCGAATATGCTGAAGCTTTTCATACATTCATGTATCACTGCAATGCCTATTCCGGATATAATATGTTCATCACCGGACGGAAACATTTTGACGAATACTCCCAGTGGCTATTCAGCGTATTGTTTGAATTAGAAAAACGGGTAAAACTGTCCGCCTATCCGGATCAGGCACGTCTGTTCGGCTATTTATCAGAAAGATTGATCAATGTCTATTGCATAAGGCACCGGTTAAAGATAAAGTATGTTCCCGTCATCATGCCCTTGGAAGAAACGTTTCAGAATCCGAGCAACCTGCTTTATACGCTTCGCCGACTAAAGAATGATCTTATTTATAAACTCACAGAATTATAAGTTATGCCGTTGGTTTCTGTCATCATCCCTATATACAATACAGAAAAATTCCTGCCTTTGTGTATCAACAGCGTCTTAAACCAGACACTGACAGACATTGAAGTACTGCTGGTTAATGACGGAAGTACGGACGGAAGCGGGAAAATATGTGACGAATACGCCTGCAAGGACCAACGAATACAGGTAATACACACTCTGAACCAAGGAGTCAGCCATGCACGAAACCAAGGACTGGAAACCGCAAAAGGAGAATATATAGCTTTCATGGATAGCGACGACTGGATAGAAACGGATATGATAGCCACTCTTTATCAACTTATCCGGACAAACGAAGCCGGTCTGGCTACTTGCGGATATATCATTGAAAATGAAGATGGTCGTCCGATTTACCACATCAACGAAGTGAAATCCGGCAAATTAACCCAGTGGGAAGCCATTCACTCCCTGTTTAACGACAGGCATTACAAATACAAAGGAAACTTATGGGATAAATTATATCATAAAGAAATCATTGACAAACATCACCTAAAATTCAATGAACATATTTATTATAATGAAGACAGGCTCTTTATTTTTCAATACCTGAGCCACTGCCAATCAGCCGCATACACCACTTCCCCCTATTATCACTATGTCACAAGAAAATCAAGCGCCATGAACCTGTCGCAAAAAAACTACACCCCCAAACTGTGCACTTTCATGGATGCATTCGACCTGATGACTTCACTTTCGGCCACATTCCCCACCTATATTCTACGTGCTTTGTCGGCCGATTACATAAAAAGTTCGTTCTTGTTCTATACCCAACACTCACGGGAAATCCCCTTCAATGAATTATGGGACAGAATGCTAAGAATCAGAAAAAACAATTATATACATCTTCCACTTTCTCTAAAAATAAAGTATGCGCTATATGGCATCAGACTTATCCTGCGGGCATGGCTCAAGTGAAAAGACCAATTTACTGCTTACTTAACACGCACCCGTTTTATCTTTCCATGCACCCACAACAAGGCACAGACCAATTTGTATGCCATCTGATGAAGGCCCGCAGTTTTATTCAGTTCGGGAATCAGTTCCAATAAAGGAGATTCCACCTTTTCCAGTCTTATATAATCCTTCATCATTCTATCCGGAAACAACTCCTTATACACCCGCTTTCTTTCCATATCTCTTGTTCCGGCATCCGTTTCACTGACCCCTCCGGGTACAAACCTACAAACGATGGAACGAATATTGCGGAACGTCGCATTGTTGAATATCAAGGTCTGAATATAAAATTTCCAATCGGATACAATCTTATAACTCTCGTCATACCTGTTTTCATCAAAAAGTTCTTTACGGAAGAATGAAGCCTGATGCAATACAGTTCCCCGAATCAAATCCATCAGCGTTATATCCTCCTTATGAAATCCCCACACCTCTGTGCCATGCACTATTTTTCCAACAACAATATCGCTGTCCAATGAAGGTGCCACCTCCTGCAACACACCATTGTTATAAAATTCATCACCGGAATTCATAAAGTTCAAATACTCTCCATGCGCCTGTAAAACTCCTTTATTCATGGCATGATAAATACCCTTGTCCGGCTCCGATACCCAATAGTCCACTTTACCGGCATACTCTTTTATCACTTCAATACTTCCATCCGTAGACCCTCCGTCAATAATAATATACTCAAAATCCCTAAAAGACTGGCCGACCACACTTTCTATGGTTTTCCTCAACCCTTCTTTATTATTATAATTAATGGTTATAATCGAAAATTTTCTTTGTGACATAATTTTCCGCTTTTTACAATCTAAAGTTTCCATTCGTCATCCAGACTGAGCGATTTTTCGAATCCGACATACAGAGGCACAATCCGGCTGACATTCGAAGTATAAGTACCGATAAAAAATGAAGAATGGATCAGAATATCCATATCCAACAGCATATTCAACGTATCTATATATCTACTTTTTTTATCCTTTGTATTAAACAAAGACTCGTCAAATCCTGTTTGTGTCACAGCTGTGTTCCAGTAAACATTAAATCCTTCGGCAACCAGTACGGATTTCAACTTATCCGTCACAGAACCATCATCCGTAGCTATAAACACATTACGGCTGATATGCTTCTTCCCTTTAACAGCATCAATATAAAGAGACAAACCAAGTTCCTTCATCTCACGGGAAACTATCTTATCTCCCCGCCTTATATGTACCGCTATGTAATCTACCGGCAAATTCATCTCGCTTTTCCTTTTTTCTATATAGCCGGTTGTCTTTTCATTAAATTTTAATATTTTCCGCAAGGCAGAGCCATAATCATTTCTGATATCTTCCAGTTTCTCCAGAAAATCCTCCGATCTCATTTTTAGAAAGACCTCATTCCCTAGTTCCGTTTCCGGATGAAATAACAGATATATCCTATTCATCATATAGAAAATATAATACCGGAAAAAAGCGGACGGATTATAATAGATATTTCCCCACCAAGGTTTCCCCTTTTTATAAACAATATATTGCGAACACATCACCCCGTTACAGTCTGGCAAGACCGATTCGAAATAATCACTCCAGCCTTTCTCTACCCTTGCATTCCAGTTCCTTGTATTGACAGTCAGCTCTTCCTGATTATAGTCCGCATAGACCAATGCCAAAGCAAGGTTAGACAACTCTGAGAACAACCCTCTTCCAGTCAAACTATATACGATTCTTTTTTTCTCCATCTCCATAATAGAACATAATGATCAAACTTTTATATCCTCCAATCCGATAAAGCCGTTGGACGTTTGTGTCAGTGCATGCCCGAATCCACTTTGAAACCCCTCACATTCCAGCAAACAGCAACGAACTGCTTTCAAATAATATTCCACCATAGGATGATGTATAAACAAATCTGCCTGCAGGACACCTTTACTCAGCACAGGCGGAAGCTCTATACGCCTCTCGATGCAAAAATCCCCTTTAGGTAAATGACTGATACTCCCGTAATAATGTCCCGGAGCATAAGTAGCATAAGGCACTTCCGTCCTGCTCTTCAAAACCAGCATTACATCATACATCATATCCTCTTCAGAATATCCCTGTATTTTCACAGTCAGAAAATTCTGACCTCCATGAATAGTGGAAGAGGCACATTCCGTTCCGTTTATCTCAATGCAATCTATATGAAGCGTATTTTTCGTCCAACCCACATAATCTATAATTTTACTTTTCCGGACCGTCCCTTTCTCTTTCAAGTAATAATCGATGGCAGAATGAACCGTCCCTTGATAAACCGCGGTACCATTTTCCAAGCATATTCCTTTTGTACACAAACTTCTTACCGCTGCCATGTTATGACTGACAAACAAGACTGTCCGTCCCTCTCCTTTCGACACATCCTGCATCTTGCCAATAGCCTTCTTTTGGAATTCCGCATCTCCCACTGCCAACACCTCGTCCACCACCAGAATTTCCGGCTCCAGATGGGCGGCGATAGCAAATCCCAACCGCACGGTCATACCCGAAGAATAACGTTTCACTGGAGTATCGATATATTTCTCCACACCGGCGAAAGCCACAATCTCATCCAACTTGCGGGTAATCTCCGCCTTGGTCATCCCCATGATGGAACCATTCATATAAATATTCTCCCGTCCTGTCATTTCGGGATGAAAGCCTGTACCCACTTCCAGCAAAGAGGCAATACGCCCCCGTGCACGGATACAACCGGCAGTAGGAGAAGTCACCCGCGAAAGGATTTTCAACAAAGTGGACTTTCCCGCACCGTTCTTACCTATAATACCCAGCACTTCACCTTCCTCCACATGGAAATTAATATCTTTCAACGCCCATACAAAATCTCCCGTCGCTTTCTTGGAACGGTCATTCTCTTCCCCGATTCTGAGATACGGGTCCTCCTTTCCACGGATCCGCGCCCACCAACGATTCAAATCACGGCTCAGCGTGCCGGTTCCGATGCTTCCCAATGCATATTGCTTGCTGATATTCTGAAACTCTATCGCTATTTTTCCCATTCTGTCCCTTCTTTTAAATCACATCCATGAAACTACGTTGCACTCTATTAAAAGTCACCATCCCCCAAAGCATTATCACCACTGTAAACGCCAACGTGTAGCCTAAGTGGAACCAACTGAAAGTCCCCACCCCCAAGAATCCGAATTTAAATGTTTCGATAAGGGAAGTCAGCGGGTTCGCCACAATGATCCACATATACTGCTCATGACTCTGCCTCATCACGGACAAAGGGTAAATAACCGGAGTGGCATACATCCACAACTGTACCCCGAAAGTAATCAAGAAACGCAAGTCACGGTACTTGGTCGTCAAGGAGGATATCAATAATCCGAACCCCAAACCAAGTCCTGCCAACATGAGCAGCAGCAAGGGAGCCAACCAAGCATATCCGTTGACCATCAACGAATATCCGTTGCACAAATAGTAAATATAAATTAAAACGAACAATCCGAACTGAATGCCCATCTTTATCATGCAAGATATAACGATGGACAAGGGTACCACCAGACGAGGGAAATATACTTTTCCAAATACATTCTGATTGGCGTTGAACGTATCCGAACAGCGGCTTAAACACTCCGAGAAATAATTCCAGCAAAGTAAGCCCGCCATATAAAACAGCGGTTGGGGAAGTCCGTCGGTAGGAATACCGGCAATACCGCCAAAAACAAACATGAACATGACGGTAGTAAGCAGTGGCTGGATAACAAACCATAACGGTCCTAAAACAGTCTGTTTATAAAAAGTGACGATATCCCGTCTGATATACATTACCAGCAAATCCCTATACAGCCATACCTCTTCCAGATCCAACCGGAACAAACCGGACCGAGGCTTGATCACAATATCCCATTTTTCCTGTTCATCTTGTACCATACACTACTTTTTTTAGTAAATTATTCCAACTGTCACATACCTTCTCTATATGAAATGTATCAGCATACTCCACCGCCTTATTTCCCATCCATTCCCAATCCGTCCGATCAGCCATATACGACATACAACCGGCCAGCTGAGCTATATTCCCTGTTTCAAAAAGAACGGCCATATCTTTGTCTTTCAACAACTCGCGCGTTATCGGTAAATCAGATGCAATAACAGGTAACCCGTGCGCCATAGCCTCTATCATCACCAGGCCGAATCCCTCCCAACGGGAACTCAGCACATACATACTGGAATGTGCATAATACTCCTGCACCTCTTTCGTGAAAGGATGCAGCGCGATGCTCTTTTCCAATTCATATTCATTGATCAATGAACGGTAAAGCGCTTCCTCAGGACCCTCCCCCACAATTTCCAGTGTCCAGTCCGGATGAGTTTTCACAAAAACAGAAAAAGCTTTTATTAAAATATCAAATCCTTTATGTCCGAATGAAAAACGACCGACCGCCAAAATCCTTCTATATTCCTTCTTTCCCCGACCTTTAGGCAGTACAGTCAGAGGATTGTATATCACCTCGCAGCACAGGTTCATTTTCCGAAAGAAACAACCGGCATCTGCATGACTTAAAACCACCCTCTCGTCCAATTTCCCCATCTGGACTTGAAAAAAGCAATCCAATCCCGGCAAATAGGGAGTTTCTTTCTCAAAGAATGCTTCATAAGAATTATGCAGCCACCCAACAGTCTTTGTCCGGATCCGACTCTTTACTGCAGAGAGGTGCAGAGCCATAAAAGCATGTACCCCGATGACTACATCACATTGCCGGGCATTTATTTTCCTTGCCAATGTCCGTTTATAAGAAGAAGGGAAAAAACTGGCAGCATACCATTCTGAAGTCAGCCGGGTATGAGGCAACCCATGTTTATATAAAAAACTATAGCCTTTACATAACAAACGCTCGATGAAAGAGGAGGCGGAATAAGAGAAAGAATCAAACCGCACGGTACTTTCGGCATATCCGTACATCGACAAGTCCGTACAAGTATCCGTGGTCAGTATCGTGACTTCATGTTTTCCGGACAAAGCCTTGGCTATTTCAGCCAACACACGCTGTACTCCGCCGAAACTGAAGACAGTATCACAATAAAATAATATTCTCATGGAATTTAGATTACACTCTTTCTTCGCAAAGATACAATAAAGAAATGAAAATAAATGCGGAATGAAGAAAGAATATCATATAATACAAAGCAGGTATCTGCGGCACGTACATACGTATAGAGCGGCACGTACATATGTGAAATCCTGCTCCCCCAAAAACAACAGGTCAAATAAAAAAAAGACCTTGTTCTTTTTTAAAAAGATGGCGAGCTTTTTTAAAAACCTCCTGATCTTTTTACTGCCATCGGAAATTTGCCATATTCCATAGAGGTATCCCCCCTTCAGACACACTTTTTGCAAAGAAAAAGCCTGAGAACATCCTACTTCATATTAAATCGGAACAACTTATAAAAAAGGATATATTACTGATAACAAATAGATTATATGAAATTCTGCTCCAAAAAACAGTGAGGGCATGAGAGCATAAGTGAGAGCTACAATTTTTACCATCACTATACAAATAGTTCATAAACAACCAGTTGTGCACACAATGAGGGCATGAGGGCATTATCACCCCGAATTTCCAGTGAAAGATTCTCATACTCATCGAGATATTATCAAGATAATGCATGATGCTGAATATAAATCAATATCTTTGCAAAAAGAAGAAGAATGACAAAGAACACAAGTTACCATTACAGCATCATTATTCCGCACAAGAATACCCCCCGTCTTCTGGAACGCTGTCTGTGCTCAATTCCCACTTGGGATGAAATTCAAATCATTATCATTGATGACAACAGCAATTCCGAATCTGTCGATTTTTCTCATTTTCCGGGAAACGGCAGAAAAAATACGGAAGTCCTGTTCACTAAGGAGGGAAAAGGGGCAGGATACGCACGGAACATAGGGCTCTCCCACGCCCGTGGCAAATGGATTATCTTTGCAGATGCAGACGATTTCTTTACAGCCGATTGTTTTACTATCTTAAACGAATACATGGACAGCCCCCATGAAGTCATCTATTTCAATGTACGTTTTGTCATGTCCGACAATCCGTCCCAAGAAAGCCGACGCGGAACTTACTATACCAACTTCTTCAATGATGTAAACCCGGAAAACAAACTGCGATACCAATCTCAAGTTCCTTGGGGCAAAATGATAAGGCGCAGCTTCCTGTCAACATTCCACATTCAATTCGATGAAACAAGAATAGCCAACGATGTGTATTTTTCATGCCTTGTCGGTATATATGCCCCCAAAGCAACCACAGACAGAAGAATCATTTATTATTGTACCGAATCCGGCCAGTCCCTTGCTATGTCCAAACAAGACCGCGAGAGTTTAATCATACGGTTTAACGCAAGCATGAAATGCAACAGACTGTTGCGACAAGAAAAAATCCACTATTACCTGTCACCACTTCCGTGGTGTATCCCTTCGGCAAAAACAAAAGAATGGCTCCCCGCCAAATACTTTTTTGAATACCTGTTTTTCTTCCGCCTGCAAGCATTCAAAGAATTATATTATGCTTTTTCCGCTATCCTGTCACATATGAATGAGCCGGCCACAAAAGAAACCGACAACCAATGTAACAAGAAGACTACCAACCTAAGGGAATAATATTCATTACACAAGAAGATTCAACGGTACAACCTTCCCCATATCTTATAATACAATTTGATCAGATTAGCGTATTTATACAATATGTGATGTCTGTAAATCCCCCAATTCAAAAGCAGAGAAAAAGGATAGAACAAATTCAATTCGTACAAAACCTCCATAGGCCGGAACTCTCTGCAATGCTTCCTTATCAGATTTCTTTTAAACTTATCTATCGCATCATTACTTTCCCTTGTAACCCCTATTACAGCAGCATTATACACCACCGGCATCAACTTGTTCAAAATGAAACAGATATTTTCAGCATACAATTCCTGTTCCATGTGCTCATTAAAAACAGTCAAGATAAAAATAAAATCCTTTGCCGGCTTGTCAAAGTCCGTTTTCGCCTTATTCATGGTTGAGAAAGGATTTGAACGCCTGTAGAAATAAGTAAAAGAATTGACGGAAGCAAACGTTTCCACCTTTTTATACAGAAAATAGCACCACAAAAAGTCCTCAAACAAAATGCCCGTCCTGAAATAAATGGCATTCTCTGTCAGCACCTCCTTTCTGATCAATCTGTTGACCGGAGTGGATGTTATTTTCGAATCCAGAAACAGCTTGTTGATACGTATCCGTCCTTCCGTATATCTTTGCAAATCACTGTTTTTGTTTTCCATCCCTTCTGAATAAGAATCCCCCTGCACCAAGTCAATCCCCGGATATCTTTTCGTTTCCTCCCATAATTTCTCCAGACAATTCTCATAAAGCATATCATCCGAATCTATAAAAAAAAGATAACCACCCCGGGATAGTTCTATTCCCTTGTTCCTTGCCGCAGAGACTCCTTCATTCCTCTCATTTCTCACGATCCTAAAACTGATGTTCCCTTTATATCCGGCCAGCTTTTCCTCTATCAGGCGCATACTGTTATCCGGAGAGCAATCATCAATGATGATACACTCAAAACAATCAAAAGTTTGGTTGATTATGGAATCAAGACATTCTGATACGTATTTTTCCACCTTGTAAACCGGCATCACCACCGTTATCTCTTTCATCATTATCTGCTAATCATTATAAAATGCAATATTCGCAAAAACAAATGATACTCACAACATTCCAAAGACTTTAATTACTAAATAGCCCCATCTTCATCCATTGAAACCCACTTTTTACTCCGAATACAGCCGACATTCCATAAAAAAACGGATATGGACAGGAATTTCAACAACTTCTTATTGGATATATAAAAAGAATACACTATTTTTACGGAAAAACAAACCAGGGGAATGAAAATAGTATATGTATACGACTCCATAGCCCGTATAGGAGGCATGGAGCGGATTTTAACGGATAAGATGAATTACTTGGCCGAAATTTATGGGCACAAGGTCTATCTTATCACTTCTTCCCAAGGCAATCATCCTCTTTCTTTCCCGTTATCCCACAAAGTGGAACATATCGATCTGGATACAAAGTTTCATTTGCAATACCAGCATCCGCTTCTCGAACAATTGAGAGTGGGATGGACTTTGAACCATAAATTCGAACAAAAATTAAAAAAAGAGATCAGGCTCATCAATCCCGATATCATATCAGGAAATACCAGTTTCAAAGCGGATTTGATCTGTAAATTAGACTGCAAGGCAAAGAAAATCATAGAATCGCATTGCGCCAAAATATACACCCGGATACCTGCAAACCGCAAAAAGAGTTTTTTTAAAGATATAAAAGACAGATACGTCAGCTACCAATGTTTCCGTGATGTAAAACGATACAGCGATGCTATAGTCACACTGACACAAGGAGATGCCGCCATGTGGGGACAACATCCGAATATACATATCATTCCGAACACCACCTCTATTGATATACAAACAATCAGCTCCTGTGAGGCTCCCCGTGTAATAGCGGCAGGCAGACTGACCTGGCAAAAAGGATTCGACAGACTGGTTGACGCATGGAATATCGTGCAGAAACGCCACCCCGACTGGATACTGGATATATTTGGTGAAGGATTTTACAAGGATAGCTTAACCCGGCAGATTAAAGACAGAAAGCTGGAACACTCCATCACAATTCATCCTTTTACACAAAACATAACGCAAGAATACCTGAACAGTTCCATTCTGGCCCTAAGCTCCAATTACGAAGGTTTTGGACTGGTCTTGATCGAAGCCATGAGTCTGGGTGTTCCTTGTGTTTCTTTCGACTGTCCTTTCGGTCCATCGGAAATCATCAGAAACCAGGAAGACGGACTCCTCGTCAAAAACGGAGATATACAAGGATTTGCCAACGCTCTTTGCCACTTGATAGAACATGAAGCAGAAAGAAAAGCTTTTGGCAAAAGAGCTAAACAAAATATAACACGCTACTCACTCCGAAACATCATGCCGCAATGGGAAATGTTGTTTCATAAACTGACTGAAAAATGACCATCGTTTATCTATACACAGCACTATGCACCGTGGGAGGCGCAGACCGGAGCATCATCCAAAAAGCGAACTATCTGGCTGACGAAATGCATCAGGATGTATTTATTATCACAGATTCACAAAAAGAACGCCCGCCCGTTTTCCCGATATCTCCCAGAATCAGGCACATTGACATAGGAATTGATTTTGACAGACAATATCATCACAACCTGTTAGTAAGAGGATATTATTATTTTACCCTGATGCACCTGTACAGAAAGAAGCTGGAGTATTGGCTGAAAACCTTGAAACCGGATATTGTCATCAGCACATTGGGCCGAGAATTGGATTTTCTGACACAACTGGATGATGGAAGCGTAAAAATAGGAGAATCCCATATAGCCAAACCATACACTCGTAACCTGCATCTGATGGAACAACGGGGATTCCCATACAAGCAAATCGCACGGCATTGGAGAAAGAAACAGGAGGAGGCTGTAAAAAAACTGGATGCGCTGGTTGTTCTGACACAACATGATGCGGATAATTGGAAAGAAGTGAAGAAGGCTTGTGTCATACCGAACTTCTTACCTTTCTCACCCGAAAAAGGGAGTTCTTGCCTGGAGAAAAGAATCATCAGCATAGGAAGATACAGCGAACAGAAGGGGTATGACCGCCTGATTGAAGCCTGGATCAAAGTCAATCGGAAGCATCCCGACTGGCATATCCGCATTTACGGAGAAGGACAGGATAGGAACAGCCTGCAAGAGCTTATTGAAAAGCATCATATAGAAAACAGTTTTTCACTATGCCCTCCGACAAAAAGCATTCAAGAAAAATATCTGGAAAGTTCCATATACGTCATGAGTTCACGATTTGAAGGATTACCGATGGCACTTCTGGAAGCGATGGCATGTGGTGTTCCCTGCATTTCATTCGACTGCCCGTACGGACCTGCCGAGATTATCACTCCGGAAGAAGACGGAATACTGGTGAAGAACGGAAACACGGACGAACTGGCTGACGCGATATGCCGGCTGATAGAGGATACGGACAAACGCATACGGATGGGAAAGCAGGCCCAAAAGAATATCCAACGTTATTCACGCGAAGAAGTGATGAAACTGTGGGATGAACTATTCAACACCTTAACAACTGCCCGACCATGAATATCATCTACCTCCTTTTCCACGGACTATCCCCTTACAGCGGCATCAGTAAAAAGATCTTGCATCAGGTTAAAGGCTTTGAAGCATGTGGACACCGGGTAAGTTTATGCACATACAGCATAGCGGACAACGGCCACCGGGTAAGGATGATAAACAATGAAATAATAGAAGACTACGGAACAGGCAAACCGGCTGCGGCGAAAAGAAGAGTTTCCTACCAATGCATATACCGCTATGCTATAACACATCAAGTGGAATTAATCTATGTACGCTCTTTCCATAATGCAAATCCGTTCACCATCCGGCTGTTCAGCAAACTGAGGAAAGCCGGAATTAAAATAGCGATGGAAATACCTACCTATCCTTACGACAGCGAATACGCCGGTTTCCCACTGGTCACACGCCTGGGGATACAAGTGGATAAAGTATTCCGAAAGACATTGGCAAAACACGTGAACGCCATCGTCACTTTCTCAGACTATCACTGTATATTCGGCCAACGTACCATTCAGATATCCAATGGAGTTGACTTTGATTCCATTCCGCTGAAAAAGACGGTTTCTAAAAATACCTCCGTCATTCATCTACTAGGAGTGGCCGAAGTACATTATTGGCACGGTTACGACCGCCTGATAGAGGGTTTGGGTAAATATTACCAAAACCCGGCAAACACAACCGTATTTTTCCACATCGCAGGAGGTATATGGAAATCCGAAATGCATGATTCACAACACGCTCCCGGATTTTATGAACTTATCAACAAATATCATATAGAAAAATATGTCATCTTCCACGGACAAAAAATGAACGAGGAACTAGACGAATTATTCAACGAAGCAGACTTTGCCATCGGCAGTCTGGCACGCCACCGCAGCGGCATCGACAAAATCAAAACATTAAAAAACAGAGAATATGCAGCACGGGGAATACCTTTTGCATATTCAGAAACAGATGGAGACTTTGACAAGATGCCTTATATACTGAAAGTTCCGGCCGACGAAAGTCCCATAGATATCCACCGGCTTATCCGGTTCTATATGGAACTGGATCTGTCTCCTCGTAAAATAAGGGATTCCATTAAAAACCTGTCATGGAAAGAACAGATGATGAAAGTAATAAACAACCTGTAATACTCCCGCCTATGATCCGAATCGCCTATTGTACCCCCTCTCTCCATATCCCCGGAGGAGTGGAAAGGGTACTGACCACCAAAGCCAATTATCTGGCAGAGAATGGTAATTATGACATATATATTTTGCTGACTGACGGAAAAGGCAAGCCTCCCTGCTATACTTTATCGCCTAAAGTAAAAATCATCCAACTGGATATAGATTTTGAAGAATTATGGGAACTCCCTCTTTGGAAAAAAGTGCCGGTTTATCTGAAAAAACAAAGAATATACCGACGCAAGCTCTCTGCCGCCTTGTCTCACCTCAAACCGGACATCACAGTTTCTTTGTTACGACGGGAAATAAACTTTATCACTTCCCTCAAAGATGGAAGCAAAAAGATAGGGGAGCTACATGTAAACCGGAAAAACTATCGTAACTTTGAAAAGAACGAAAGCAACTTCATCAAGGAACTTTTTGCCAAATTATGGATGAAAAGTCTGGTGAGGCATTTAAAAAAGCTGGACAAGTTCGTTGTACTGAGTGAGGAAGACAGAGCCAACTGGCCCGAACTGCAAAATGTAAAAGTTATCAGCAACCCTCTACCCTTTCAATCCGGAACATTCAGCGACTTGAACAATAAACGGATAACCGCAGCCGGAAGATATACTTATCAAAAAGGATTCGATTTGTTACTGGAAGCATGGAGCAAAGTCTGTAACCGGCATCCGGACTGGGAATTACATATATATGGCAAAGGAGACAAGACTACATATCAAGTACTGGCCGGAAAATGGAAATTAAAGAACCTTTTTCTTGAAAATGCAACCCCGGATATGCTCTGTAAATACCATGAAAGTTCTATTTTTGTATCAAGTTCCAGATTTGAGGGATTCGGAATGGTCATAGCGGAAGCAATGGCGTGCGGAGTACCTGCCGTGTCATTCGCCTGTCCGTGCGGACCTAAAGACATCATCCGGGACGGGGAAGACGGACTATTGGTCGAAAATGGAAAAACAGAAGAACTGGCCGAAAAAATAAATTATCTGATTGAGAACGAACAAATAAGAAAAGAAATGGGGAAAAAAGCCCGCATCAATGTACAACGTTTTGCTGAAGATGTAATAATGCAACAATGGATTCAGCTATTCAACAACTTATTAAACGGAACAAAACAATGAAAACAGATTCCCCCTACGACAGAGGAGACATCCATATAAATAAAAACGACAAAGTGCTGGAGATAGGTCCGGGCCATAATCCGACATATCGCTCCAACGTGATAGCCGAAAAATTTATTGACACCAATTACCACCGCTGCGGTGACGTGAAAATATACCCGCATCAGACCTTTGTACATGCCGATGGAGAAAAACTGCCCTTCAAAGACAAGGAGTTTGACTACGTAATATGCAATCAGGTATTGGAACACGTGGAACATCCCGAAGCTTTTGTCAAGGAATTATGCAGGGTAGCCCGACGGGGATACATAGAAACTCCCAGTCTGCTGGGCGAATACTTGTTTCCCAAAAAATCACATAAATGGGTTATATTGGATATAGACAACAAACTGGTCTTCTATGAAAAGAACAAGATGCCGGGAAACTATGAAAACGACTATGGAGAATTATTCCTGAATTATCTGCCTTTCCAATCCCTCCCCTACAAACTGCTGTGGCTGACGGAAGGAGATATAACCTTGAACCGTTATGAGTGGAAAGATGAAGTGGAGATACTAGTCAATCCCGAAGATGAATACTACTCCTCTTTCTTCCTCAACAAATGGAACTGGGAAATGGTGGAGAAACTATATCCCCGCCGTTCCGCCCTGACGGAAATGAAGAAGATGATTCAAGCCCTGTTCTATATCCTCAAAAACAAATTCAAATCACGATTCAGTAATCACCGGAATCCGGTCACACTGTCCGAATATATAAAAACGCATGAAGTGGTACGCTGACTATTTATCCATCTATGACAAGCCTTTCACCCAAGCCCCACAAGCGGTTATCAACCAAGTGAAAGACAAGGTCCGGCAGCTTGCAACTCATGCTCCGCTGGTTTCGGTGGTCGCCATCGCCCATAATGAAGAAAAGAGGATATTGAGCTGCCTGTGGTCTTTATGTGAAAACCAACATAACTATCCTGTAGAAATACTAGTCATCAATAATCATTCTACCGACCACACCGAAGAGGTACTAAAAGAATTAGGAGTCACCTACTTCAATGAATACCGGAAAGGTCCCGGTTTTGCCCGGCAATGCGGACTGAACCATGCCCGGGGGAAGTATCATCTCTGCATAGACGCCGACACACTTTATCCGCCCCAGTACATCAGTACCATGATAAAGGTCTTACAGGACAAAGAAGTGGCAGGTGCATACGCCCTGTGGAGTTTTCTTCCTAATGAACATCATTTAGGACTTTTCTTCTATGAGACACTACGTGATCTCTATTTGAAAATACAAAATCTGAACAGACCGGAGCTCAATGTACGTGGAATGGCTTTTGCCTTCCACACGGAAACAGCCCGGAAAGAAGGATTCCGGACAGACATACTCCGCGGAGAAGACGGCTCCCTGGCACTGGCATTGAAAAAATACGGAAAATTAAGATTCGTCACCGCCCGCAAAGCCCGTGTCCTTACCGGCTATGGCACTATTTCGGCCGACGGATCCCTGTTCAGCAGTTTCAAAAAACGAGCCATAAAAGGTTTAAGAAGCTTCACGGCTCTTTTCTATAGCAAAAACAATTACGAGGACGAAGATTCTAACTTGATAAAGTAACGACAGATGAAAATAGCAATAGAAGCCCAGCGCATCTTCAGAAAAGAGAAACATGGCATGGACTATGTAGCTCTGGAAACCATCCGGGAACTGCAAAAGATAGACCAACAGAACGAATACTTCATACTGGTCAGCCCGGGAGATGATGTTTGTTTGCAAGAATCCGCCAACATGCATATCGTGACCGTTAATTGGCCATCCTATCCGCTTTGGGAACAGATAGGACTACCGTTGGCTTTAAAAAAAATCAAACCCGACCTGCTGCACTGCACAAGCAACACTGCCCCTGTGCATGGAAACATTCCACTGGTGCTTACACTGCACGACATTATCTTTCTAGAAAAAAAACAAGGCAAGAACCAGTCCATGTACCAAAGACTGGGACGTTTCTACCGAAAAATCATTGTTCCCCAAATCCTTACCAAATGCAAAAGAATCATTACCGTTTCTCATTTTGAATGCAACCGCATCAGTCATTTCCTGCACATTGACAAACAACTGCTTGTCGCCGTATACAACGGCTATTCACAACATTTCATACCCATACGGAACGCACAGGCCATCACTGCCCGATACATAAAGAACCATCCTTACCTGTTCTTTTTAGGAAATACCGATCCCAAGAAGAATACGGCAAGGGTATTGCAGGCATACGGCATTTATTTAAAAAAATCCAGTCAGCCCCTCCCCTTGCTTATCGCCGACCTGAAAGAAGAGATCATAGACGAATATCTGAACCGGGAAGGATTACAAGAAATAAAAAAAATGCTGTATCATCCCGGATACATTCCAAACACAGAACTACCCGCTGTTTATAGTGGAGCATCCGTCTTTATATACACGTCTTTACGCGAAAGTTTCGGCATCCCCATTCTGGAGGCGATGGCCTGTGGAACTCCCGTCATCACCTCAACCACTTCCGCCATGCCCGAAATCGCAGGACCGGAGGGTATTCTGGTCAATCCGTTCGAACCGGAGGAAATTGCTTCCGCCCTCCTTCATTTAGAAGAAAATGCAGAATTCTATCAGTCACAAACTGCATATGGACTAGAAAGAGTCCGTCGGTTCTCATGGGAGAACACAGCCAGAGAAATATTGAATATATATAAAGAAATACTAGCATGAACACTCTTGAAATCCTCTTCTTCGTTCTCCTGTTCATTGTATTCTACACCTATGTGGGATACGGAATCCTGTTGTGGATATTGGTAAAAATAAAACAAAGTTTTATTTCCTTCTACGATACGGACGAACCGGAGCAAGAAACCTGCCGGAACGGCAACAACACCGACCTACCCGAAATCACCCTGTTCATCACCGCCTATAATGAGGAACAGGTAGTGGACGGAAAGATGAAAAACTGCCAAGAACTGGATTATCCCAAAGAGAAACTGCATATCGTATGGGTAACGGACGGCAGCAATGACCGAACCAATGAAAAATTAAAAGCATATCCCGATGTCACCCTATTGTTCGTCCCCGAAAGAAAAGGAAAAACAGCCGCTATGAACCGGGGCATGGGATTTGTCACCACACCTTTGGTCATATTCACAGACGCCAATACATTTATTAATCCGCAGGCCGTTCGCGAGATAGTAAAATGTTTTAACCATCCGCAGGTGGGATGTGTGGCAGGAGAAAAACGGGTGGACATGTACAGTACCGAAGGAGCGGTTTCCGGAGGAGAAGGATTGTACTGGAAATATGAATCATGGCTGAAAAAAATGGATTATCAGCTCTATTCCGCCATAGGTGCTGCCGGAGAATTATTCGCCATCCGCACCCCGTTATATGAGGAAATGCCTGAAGATACCCTACTGGATGATTTTATGTTGTCCCTGCGTATCGCCATGAAGCAGTATACGATAGCATATTGTGATACGGCATATGCCTTGGAAAGCGGATCGGCCGATATGAAAGAAGAGGAAAAAAGAAAAGTACGTATCGCGGCAGGAGGATTGCAGTCTGTCTACCGTTTGAAAGAACTGCTGAATCCGCTACGTTATGGAATCCTCAGTTTTCAATATGTTTCCCATCGCGTGCTGAGATGGTCGGTAACCCCGGTCGCCTTGTTTCTGCTCTTTCCCTTGAATATCCTGCTGGTTGTCTGTAGTGAAAGCCTCCCGGTTTATTTTCTTTTTCTTCTGCTGCAATCCGCATTCTACCTCGGGGGAGTTTATGGCAGCCTCTTGTCTGCCAAGTCCGTAAAGAACAAATTCCTTTATATTCCCTACTATTTCCTGTTCATGAACATCAATGTGATAAAAGGTTTCTTCTATTTGAAGAGACATGCCGGCGGAACATGGGAAAAGTCCCGCAGGGCATAATATTTACTCACCAAAATACTTTTTTATCATCTCACGCAAAGCGGGAGCCATGATCGGCTTGGCCATATAATCGTCACATCCGGCTTCAAAAGCCTTGTCACGGTCACTGTCGTATGCATTGGCGGTAAGAGCTATGATGGGAAGTGTCCCTCCCTTCAGACGAATTCTTCTGGTAGCTTCCAAACCGTCCATAACAGGCATCTTTATATCCATCAAAATCATATCGGGCCGGCAACTCTCAAATTTCTCAATAGCCTCCTGCCCATCATGGGCACGGTGAACTTCATACTCCTTTCTTAAAATTATAGATAATAAGAGATAATTACTTTCCGTATCTTCAGCTACCAAAATCTTTTTCATTTCTTCTTTTCATTGATTACCTTGCAAAATTACGATATAAAATGATATAAACAATATTTTTTTTGTATATTTGCTGTCAGTAACAAATATCACGCATCTAAATTCGCTAAGAGAAACAGTATATTGAGAATCATACTATTAATATGAAAATTCCGAGTAATATATTGCACGATAAGCAGTATGCAGACAAAATTCTGGAAATTACGGCTGATACTATGTTTTTCGTATATAAAGACGGCACCTGTTTAGACTTCAAGGCTAATACGACGGACTTCTTTATAAAAGAACAAGATATTATAGGGAGAAATATATTCTCTTATTTCCCCGTAGAAACGGCACGGGAGATGTATGCGGAATTCATCAAAGTACGGGCAGGAGACAAACCTTCCGCACGGAATTACAAATTAATATTGGAAGATGACGTGAAATACTACAAATGTATTATCAGCAAGTATGATGAGGAGCATTTTCTTTTTCAATACAGGGATATCACAGGCCGGAGTGTCGTCAGGCTGAAACTGGAAAAAAAGCAAAAAGATTTGTGCGAAGTAGAAAAAGCCGCAAGAATAGGATTATGGGCATACGATTCGTCCACACGGCTCTTCACTTACTCGGGATACACCCGGATATTCTGTAACGATGAGGAACAGAAACAGATTTCCATAGATGAATACATGAACTATATGCACCTTGATGACAAGGACCGTTTCAGTCAATGGCTGGAAGAAAACCTGAAGGAGAAAGATGCTTCCAATACCGTAAACTATAGACTCCTTATTGACGGAAAGACCGTCAATATGAGAATAAAAACATACCACAAAGAGGTATATATGCAAAGGACCGTATTGGAAGGATATATACAGAACACATCCGAAATTGTTTGGAAAGCAGAACGCTCCAACCAGCTGAAATCTGCCTTCCTTGCCAATATGAGCCATGAAATCCGTACGCCGTTGAATGCCATTCTGGGATTCTCACGCATTATAGCCGAAACGGAAAACGCCGAGGAAAGATTGCAGTATTACGATATTGTAGAAAAAAACAACATGCGCTTGCAGGAACTTATCAACGAGATTTTGGACCTGTCGAAGATTGAATCGGGCATGATGGAGTTCAACTATGCGCCTGTATCCCTTTATATTTTATGTGAGGATGTAAAAAACACGTATAGTTTCCGGTGTCAACCCGGAGTGGAGCTTGTTTTCGAAGAGTCCGATCCGTCACTGGTTATCTCGACAGACAGGAACCGCTTGTTTCAGGTTTTCTCCAATCTGATAGGTAATGCTACGAAATTCACCGCCAAAGGTTCTATCAGCTTCGGGTATAAATTGAAGGAAAAAGAGATTGTTTTTCATGTAGCCGATACCGGAAGCGGTATTTCCGATGACAAGATAGACAAGATATTCGATCGTTTCATCATGGCCAACAACCAAGTGCAAGGCACAGGACTGGGGCTTTCCATCAGCAAAATCATTGTAGAAAAGTTAGGAGGAAAAATAGCTGTACAATCCAAAATGGGAACCGGGACCACATTCACTTTTACATTGCCTTACATTTCGGCAAACGGAGATATGAAATGGGAGGAAAAACTTACACCGGCTTCCATTAAAGACAACAATAGAACTTCCCATCAGGAGATGACCATCCTAGTGGCGGAAGACTATCAAAGCAATTATGACTTGATAGAGGCTATGCTCGGAAAAATGTACAAACTGGTGCATGCTCATGACGGAATGGAGGCTATCATATTCTATGAACAATACAAACCCGACTTAATTTTGATGGATATAAAAATGCCTAACATCAATGGTCTGGACGCCACCAAAGCCATCCGGGAAATGTCTGCCAGCGTACCTGTCATCGCTGTAAGCGCATACGCATATGAAAAAGACAAAATAGCTGCCATAGAAAGCGGATGCAATGAGTTTTTAACCAAACCGGTATCTGCCGACTTATTGAAAATGACTATAAACAAGTATCTAAAACAAAAGTAATTTATGGGAAGATTAGCCGTATACAAATTTGCCTATTTTTTATCTATCCTGTTCACAATCTTCATTCTGGGACTTTCCATCTTCGCTTACTTCTCAGGTAAAATAAATCCGGTGGAGAATATGTTCGCCGCATACGTTGCCTTAAGCAAACCTATACTGGTGGTTGTCAATACGATATTATTTATTTACTGGCTCATCAGACTACGGTATTGGTTATGGATTCCATTGACGGGTCTGATAGTAAATTACGAATACATCACTTCCATGTACCAAATTTATAACCCTACCAAATATGCTAACGAGAACAGATTGAAAGTAGTGACTTACAATGTCCACTCATTTGGAAATGAAATTACGGGATTCTCCGCCAAGGAGTTTGCCGAGATGATGAACAAGGAGGAAACGGATGTACTTTGTTTTCAGGAATATAGAGGCAATGGCGACTTTACGGAACAAGACTTACAGAATACGTATGCTAAAATATTCCCTTACTCGTTTATCCCCGAAGGATTGAGTCAGGCCATTTACAGCCGCTACCCCATCAGACAGTCACAAACAATAGAATTTCCGAATACCAACAACGGAGCCATCTGGGCCGACCTGGATGTAAAAGGTATGACGATACGCATCATCAACGTGCACATGCAGACTACCAGCTTTGACAGAATGCGTTCCAAAGCAGCACAGGCTCGGGGAGAACAAGATGAGGAACAGGAAAGAGGCATTTATCTGGGCTATTCTGACAACTTCCGGGAAAATACTGTCAGACGTGCCGGACAGGCTGAACAAATCAGTTCGCTGATCAATGCCACGGAATATCCCTTGATTGTATGCGGTGACTTCAATGACCCTCCGGGAACTTTTACTTATGAAACTCTGAAAAACGGTTTGAAAGACGGATTTCAAACCGCTGGAGAAGGGTACGGAGCCACTTATCGGGGGTTTCACCATTTACTACGGATAGACTACTTGTTCCATTCCACCTTATTGGAAGGTATAAAGTATAAGGTGATTCCTTATGATATGAGTGACCATAACCCGGTATATCTGGAGGTGGGGCTTTGATAAATCACTTCTTCAAAGCTACCGAAAAGAAGAAAGTGGAACCTTTTCCCTCTTCAGACTCAAACCATAAACGCCCACCATTCTTAACAGCAAAATCCTGACATAACAACAAGCCTAATCCGGAACCTTCCTCATTATTCGTTCCGTATTTGCTGAAATGAGTTTCCGTGTTCAACAGTTTCTTTTGGTCTTCCTCACTCATGCCTTTTCCGGTGTCTTTTACACTGACTATGACTTTATCACCCTCTATTTCGGCATTAACCAGAATTTCGGAATCATTATAACTGAACTTAATTGCATTGCTGAGAAGATTACGCAAGATGGTTTTCATCATATCCATATCGGCATGTACCTCAATCTTTCCATGCACCGGGAAGTTCACCTTTATATTCTTCATACCGGCTACCAGATTGAAAATTTCGATAACCGAAGCAATATTCCCCACAATATCAAAGTCCTGATAAACTACATTCAGCTTGCCTATCTGGCTTTTAGTCCATTTCAATAAATTATCCAGCAAAGAGAAAACATCCTCCGTACTTTGATTGGCCATGCTCAGCATATCAAACATTTCCTTACCGATCTGTTCGGACGGAAGACTGAGTATCAACATATTGAGCACCATTTTAATGGATCCCATGGGTGAACGCAGGTCATGTGCGATAACAGAATATAACTTGTCGCGCCCCATAATAATCTTACGCAATTCTTCCGTTTGCTTCATGATGATCCGTTTGGCGGCAATCAGGGATATCTGATGGGTAACACGGATCACAAGCTCTTCCTTATTAAAAGGTTTGGATATAAAATCATTCGCACCTACCTTGAAACCCTTCACTATATCGGCAGTGGTATTCAAGGCTGTCAGAAATATAATAGGAATATGTTGTGTTTCCGGATCGGCTTTCAATCGTTCGGCAACTTCAAAACCATTCATCTCGGGCATCATGACATCCAACAAAATCAAATCGGGACGGGCATTGACCGCCTGGGATAATGCCTCCTTTCCATTACCGGCAGTTATCACCTTAAACTTCTCGTTTGTTAACAACACTTTTAACAACAAGACATTAGAAACCACATCATCCACAACCAAAACAGTGTACTCAGAATGACTTATTACAACATTTACATCCGGTGTCATAGGTATATATTATTTAGCCAGAACACTTTTAAAATAATCAATCACTTTCATCAGCCCCTCTTCCAGATGAATGTGAGGCTCCCAATCCAGCTTTTCTTTTGCCAGAGTAATATCCGGCCTGCGCTGACGAGGGTCATCATGAGGTAAAGGTTCGAAAATAATGTTAGAATGAGAACAGGTCAGTTCCAATATCTTCTGAGCCAGTTCGAATATGGAAAATTCGCAAGGGTTACCGATATTCACCGGTCCTGTGAAGTGATCTTCCGTAGCCATCATACGTATCATCCCTTCCACCAGATCATCTATGTACTGAAAACTACGTGTCTGTTTTCCGTCTCCATAAATGGTTATATCTTTATCTAGCAATGCCTGTACCACAAAATTGGAAATTACACGTCCGTCATCGGTCAGCATATTAGGACCATACGTATTGAATATGCGGATTATTTTTACCAAAACGCCATGTTGACGGTAATAATCCATGCACAAAGTCTCGGCACAACGTTTTCCTTCATCATAACAAGACCGGTAGCCTATGGGATTCACATTTCCCCAATCTCCCTCCCTTTGGGGATGCGACAACGGATCACCATACACCTCACTGGTAGAAGCCTGAAGTATTTTTGCTTTGTTACGCTTCGCCAGTCCCAACATATTAAACGTGCCGAAGACAGCCGTCTTCGCCGTTTTGATAGCATCATGCTGATAATGTATAGGAGAAGCGGGACATGCCAGATTGTATATCTCGTCCACATCCGTCCAAAACGGATTAATTATATCGTGTTCTATCAGTTCAAAGCGCGGATGCCCGATCAGGTAACTTATATTCTCTTTACTCCCCGTGAAAAAGTTGTCTAAACATATAACAATATTACCTTCCTCTATCAGACGAGTGCATAGATGTGACCCTATAAATCCTGCGCCTCCCGTTACTAGGATTCTTTTCATTCCCCTTATTTTTACTTTATTTTATGTTTAGCAAAAATAATTGATTCCCTTCACTTGTGCAAACATTTAAAACAAGATTATTCGTTATCTTTGCAAATACTTTGTCAAAATGAGATTTATATGAAGAAATATCCTTGTGTATTAAGTATAGCAGGATCCGATTGCAGCGGAGGAGCCGGCATACAGGCTGACCTGAAGACCATCTCCGCCTTGGGTGGTTATGCTGCGACAGCCATTACTGCAATCACCGTACAGAACACTTTGGGAGTACGTGCCATACATCCCGTACCACCGGTATATGTACGTGGGCAGATAGAAGCCGTAATGGAAGATATCCGTCCGGATGCTGTTAAAATAGGTATGATTAATGATGTGGAAATAGTCGAGGCCATAGCCTCCTGCCTTCGTACATACCGACCCCGTTTCGTTGTGTTCGATCCGGTCATGGTATCGACTAGCGGACACCGGCTGATAGAAGAGGACGCCATCAGTGCACTGACCCGGGAACTGATGCCTCTGGCCAGTCTGATTACGCCCAATCTGAGTGAGGCGGAAGTATTGACGGAACACTGCATAAGCAATGTGGACACAATGAAAGCTGCCGCATCGGAATTATTAAAATTCGGTTGCGGATCCGTTTTACTGAAAGGAGGACATTTGGAGGGCGACAAGATGTGCGATGTATTACAAACAGCTGGAGAAGACAAGCCTCATCTCTTTATCTCAGATAAGATAGAAAGCAAAAACACACACGGAACAGGATGTACTCTTTCTTCCGCCATTGCTACTTTTCTGGCACTGGGATATGATATGCCGCAGGCCGTAGAACATGCAAAAGCATATGTCACCAAAGGAATCCACGCCGGGAAAGACGTGCATATAGGCGAAGGACACGGCCCGCTGAATCACTTTTACGCACCTGTTCCGATGAAAACAATGAAATAATTTGTCAATGTGCTAATTACCATGCGGTACATAATGCAGCATATTAGCAAATTGCCTCATTATTATTCCGTAGTTCCGAAAGAAATAATTAACTTTGCAACGTTTTTAAACCAAAATAGGAAAAATATGAAAGCATTTGTATTCCCCGGACAGGGAGCACAGTTTGTAGGTATGGGTAAAGACCTGTACGAAAACTCGGCTTTAGCCAAAGAACTTTTTGAAAAAGCAAACGACATTTTAGGATACCGTATCACAGACATCATGTTTGAAGGTACTGACGAAGACTTGCGCCAGACTAAAGTAACTCAGCCTGCCGTTTTTCTGCACTCGGTAATTTCCGCTCTTTGCATGGGTGATGATTTCAAACCTGAAATGACTGCCGGACACTCGCTGGGCGAATTTTCCGCATTGGTTGCAGCCGGAGCATTGTCTTTCGAAGATGGTCTGAAACTGGTTTATGCACGTGCTATGGCTATGCAGAAAGCTTGTGAGGCACAACCCTCTACGATGGCTGCCATCATTGCATTGCCTGACGAAAAAGTAGAGGAAATCTGTGAAGCGATTTCTAAAGAAGGAGAAGTGGTAGTGGCTGCCAATTATAACTGCCCGGGACAAATTGTCATCTCAGGTTCTATCGAAGGAATCAACAAGGCTTGCGAGCAAATGAAAGCTGCCGGTGCTAAACGTGCCCTGCCGCTGAAAGTGGGAGGCGCCTTCCACTCTCCGCTGATGAACCCCGCCAAAGTGGAACTGGAAGCTGCTATCAACGCTACTGAAATTCATACTCCGAAATGCCCTGTATATCAGAACGTGGACGCTTTGCCTCACACAGATCCCGCTGAAATCAAGGCAAACCTGGTAGCTCAGCTCACCGCTTCCGTACGCTGGACCCAGACAGTGAAGAATATGGTTGCCGATGGTGCCGATGACTTTACCGAATGCGGACCGGGTGCTGTACTGCAAGGACTGATCAAGAAAATTGATGGATCGGTCAACGCACACGGTATTGCTTGATAAACAAAATTCAGTTATTATAAATTTTATACGGATTACCGGAATATGCTGAGTAATCCGTATTTTTTTTATGGCATTTCACAAAAATATTCGTAAGTTTGTCGATATCTAAACGAGATCAGACTATGAATGAATTTAAATATAACATTGGTTATGCCCTGAGCGGAGGATTTATAAAAGGATTTGCCCATTTGGGGATTATGCAGGCTTTGCATGAACATGGCATCAGGCCGGAAATACTTTCCGGAGTAAGTGCAGGTGCTCTTGCCGCTGTCTTCTATGCCGACGGCAAAGAGCCTTATCATATTGTTGAACTTTTTGAGCACCATTCATTCAAAGAACTGACCACTTTTTCTATCAACAAACAAGGTCTGCTGAAACTGGATAGTTTTATCGATTTCTTAAACAGCAACTTGGAGTCGAAAACGATAGAAGAACTAAAAATTCCCACTATTATTACCGCCACCGATTTGGATCACGGACGCATCGTTTCTTTTAAAAAAGGGAAAATAGCCGAAAGACTGGCTGCTTCCTGCTGTATGCCTATCTTGTTTGCCCCCATACGCATCAACAATACATATTATGTAGATGGAGGAATCTTGATGAACCTGCCGGTCAGCCCCATTCGCAAAGAATGCGAGAAAGTGATAGCACTCAATGTAGATCCGCTGGTAGCAGATGAATATAGCAAGAATGTGGTAAGCATCGCACTCAGAGCCTATCATTTTATTTTCCAAGCCAATACACTGCCTCAAAAAGGGATTGCAGATTTGCTGATCGAATCATACGGACTGGAAGAATACAGCAACAGAGAACTGGAAAGAGCCGAAGAGATATTCGAAAAAGGATACAATACGGCAACGGAACTCCTGGACAGACTACTCCTGGAGAATGGAACAATTTGGAGATAAACAAAAAAAAATAAAATGGATACACAAGAAAAAATTATTATCTATCAGGTATTCACCCGTTTATTCGGGAACAACAGCCTGCGTTGTAAGCCTAATGGTTCTTTGGAGGAAAACGGTTGCGGAAAAATGGCCGATTTCACGACAAAGGCTTTAAACGAGATCAAAACACTGGGTGCTACACATATTTGGTATACAGGTATCATTGAACATGCTACCCAAACCAATTATACCCGCTATGGCATCAAACCCGATCATCCCGCAGTAGTAAAAGGAAAGGCCGGATCACCGTATGCCATCAAGGATTATTATGATGTAGACCCTGATTTGGCAACCAGTATCCCGGACCGTATGAAAGAGTTCGAGAATCTGGTAACACGAAGCCACAAAGCCGGATTGAAGGTCATCATTGATTTTGTCCCCAACCATGTAGCCCGCCAATATGGTTCAGACGCCAAGCCTGAAGGAGTAACCGATTTGGGTGAGAAAGATGATGTGACAAAAGCTTTCAGCCCCAACAATAATTTCTATTATATTCCCGATACAAAGCTGGAAGGCAATATTGACCTGCACCGTGGCGCAGCGGAACCTTACATAGAGTTTCCGGCAAAAGCAACCGGTAATGACCGTTTTGACGCATGGCCCAACTCCAATGACTGGTATGAAACTGTGAAACTGAATTATGGTATAGACTACTTGAACGGTCATAGCCGCCACTTCGAACCGATTCCGGACACATGGGTGAAGATGCGTGACATCCTACTGTTCTGGTCTGCCAAAGGCATTGACGGATTCCGCTGTGATATGGCAGAAATGGTTCCTGTAGAATTCTGGGGATGGGTGATTCCGCAAATCAAAGCTGAACATCCGAAACTGATCTTTATCGCCGAGGTCTATAATCCGGGAGAATACAGAAATTATCTGTTCAATGGCAAATTCGACTATTTATATGACAAAGTAGGTCTGTATGATACACTACGTGCCATTACCTGCGGATGGGAATCGGCAACTGCTATTCCACAACGCTGGCAAAGCTTGGGAGGTATTGAAAAACGAATGCTCAATTTCCTGGAAAATCATGACGAGCAGCGCATAGCTTCCGATTATTTTGCCGGAAACGGCTCAAAAGCCATCCCCGCAATGATTGTATCGGCTTGCATGAATACCAATCCGGTCATGATTTACTTCGGGCAGGAATTGGGAGAACATGGCATGGATACGGAAGGTTTCAGCGGGCGTGACGGAAGAACTACCATCTTTGATTACTGGAGTGTGGACAGCATACGCCGCTGGCGCAATGGAGGCAAGTTTGACAATAAATTCCTGAATGAGGATGAAAAGCAATTGAAACAATTCTATACCCGTCTGCTGAATATATGCAACAGTGAAAAAGCCATACGGGAAGGTGTGTTCTTTGACTTAACCTATGCCAATCTGGCCGGATGGGTATTTAACGAACATAAACAATACGCCTTTTTACGAAAACAGGATGATGAACTGATATTAATTATGGTTAACTTTGACTCCATACCGGCACGTTCAGCCGTCAATATTCCGCAACATGCGTTTGATTATTTAGGCATCCATCGTTATGGAGAATATGAGGCAACCGAATTGCTGACCGGAAACACAGAGAAGCTGACTCTTATGCCGGACAAAACAACTCCCGTATTACTAGATGGAATGAATGGAAAAATTCTGAAATTCAAGCTATAGTTTCCCACCACAGATTACTCAGATTAACACAGATACAGATTGAAATAAGCAATAAATCGTATTTCAATCTGTGTAATCTGTGGTAAAAAACATTTTAACTCTAGGAAAATACAAATTCCTTCATTGTCCTATCTCTTCAACAGACCGATTTTCAAGTTCAGCTTAAAATAATAGACTCCGTTCTCACGTTCCAGATATCCGTATTTATCTTTTTCAGTAGAACTTTTCTCAAACCGGGAATTAACAAACAGGAAATCGGCAAATACCTGACGGTCAGCCTTCTGATAACAAAGTACCTCTCCATTACCATTTACAAACAGAAAACCGGATATGGCAGAATCTATCCCATTAAATATCTTGGCAGGACGCATTCCTAAAGCCAAAGCCATAAGAAACTGCTTCATCTTATATTCATAATAACTATGCTTATGGATCAATTCATCCTTTATTTTCAACGGATTGATTTGTTTGATTGCTTCTGTCAGGTCACTAACTTTGGATATACCATCCAAATGCATGACACGCAACATCTCGCCCAACATACGGGGAAAATGAAGATCTATCATGCAAAGATTACTACGGAATACCTTATCGGCCACATCATTATATTTTAAGATTCCTCCCAAGCGTTCTATCATCAACATACGTCCTGCCACATCATCTTCTTCACCAAAAGCATTAATTTTGTTTACGGTAGGAGTAGCGAATTTAACACCTGTCTGCTCAAACTTCAAATTGGCGGTACGCCCTCCATCCAACAACGGGAACATAGTTCCCAAACGGGAACGAACGCAAAAACCTACCAACGGAGCCTCTATACTGTAAAAAGCAACATAGAAATCAGTACGGTCATCCGTCTTTGCTTCCAAGTCATAAATGGCGACTTCATCTAAAAATTCTTCTACACCGTCGGGAGACATCACATCATTCTCTCGGCTCTCTTTGACAGCAGCAAAAACCAACTCTGCCACAGCCGCAAAATCCTCACGAGGTATCTGCTTATCTATCTTTTCCCCACAAATACGTACGGTCGCCTCATCCTCCAGAATATAACGGCGTGTCCCGTCATGTTCCTCACGCTGTACCATCGCCACAGGAAGCTTTTGCACTTCATTCCTTTTCACATCAGGCGTACCTGCATACACATATCCGTCCGCTAACAAGCGGAAAAAGGCGTAAAGCTCGCCCCACTCTCTCTTTGTCGCTTCAAATGCCATATATTTTCTCTTTTTACTATCGTCTGCTATTTTTTAACGGCTGCAAAGATACGCAAAAGAAGTCTTAAAAAACAGGTTTTCGAGAAACGCAAATATTAAACAATGTTATATAGCATACTTTTTAAGTCTGATTATTTGCTATTTTCCAAAAAGTCCGTACCTTTGCAATGTGTTTTTCATAGTATTAGATTTAAGGTTAACAAAGGTTGGAGCAAGGCGTTGCTCCTTTTTTATTTTATCCCCCTTACTTTTACGATAAAACAAGTATTTCTTTTAATCCAGAAACCTCGACCTATCTTCAATCGTTCTCAACAGAATCCCTCCGACAGGATAATCAGGTAGAAATTTATGAAGGGAATGCGGATGTGATTTACGTTCCAATCGAACCGATGAATTAGCATTTATCAACAAATGTATCACAAATCACTGCATTTCCATAAACCTGTTCCTTATCCGGTTTGTTCTAAATGGCAAAGACAATCTTTATAAATGATAGAATCATGAAATTAAAAAAAGGAAGTATTGCATTACTAACATTGGCAGGTATGTTCTATATGAGCGTACAAAAAGCGGATGCATGCACGCGTGCCGTCTATATCGGACCGGACCATATGGTAGTAACCGGACGTACAATGGACTGGAAAGAAGATATTATGAGTAATATCTATGTTTTCCCCAGAGGAATACAACGTGCAGGATATAATAAAGAAAATGCCGTGAAATGGACTTCAAAATACGGCAGCGTCATTGCAACAGGATATGATATAGGTACGTGTGACGGAATGAATGAAAAAGGATTGGTTGCCAGTCTGTTATTTTTGCCAGAATCCGTCTTTGACCGTCCGGGAGATACACGTCCTGTCATGGGAATCAGCATATGGACACAATATGTACTGGACAATTTTGCCACCGTACATGAAGCTGTTGAGGAGCTGAAAAAAGAATCATTCCGCATTGATGCTCCCCACATGCCCAACGGTTCAGCTTCCACTCTTCACCTGGCTATTACAGATGAAACAGGAAATACAGCGGTTTTGGAATATCTGGACGGGAATTTAAGCATACACGAAGGAAAAGAATTCCAAGTGATGACCAATTCTCCACGATATGATTATCAGTTGGCTATCAATGATTACTGGAAAGAAGTAGGAGGATTGCAAATGCTGCCGGGCACGAACCGTTCCAGCGACCGCTTTGTGCGTGCCTCTTTTTATATACATGCAATCCCTCAGACTCCGGACGCTAAAATAGCTGTACCCAGTGTACTCAGTGTGATGCGTAATGTATCTGTCCCTTTCGGAATTACCACACCGGACAAACCTCATATATCTTCCACCCGCTGGCGTTCTGTATCCGATCAGAAGAATAAAATATATTATTTTGAATCGGTCATGACTCCTAATCTGTTTTGGTTGGATTTGAAGAAAATCGACTTCAGTCCCAAAGCCGGAATCAAGAAACTGCCCCTCACCAACGGAAAGATTTATGCAGGAGATGCTGTAAAAGATTTAAAAGACAGCGACTCATTTGTATTCTTATTCCAAACCCCTGTGATGTAAAACAGTAAAAATCAATATGACGTTCATGCCTCATTAAAATCGGTTAAGAGCCTCGTGAACGTCATACTTTTCTGCAAAAGTACTCCCCTCCGGCATTGAGTATCTTTTAAAATTCGTTGTTTTATAATAATACAAAAGCAATCATTTCCTCTCTGCTTCCTTATTACAAAAGAATAATTTATCTTTGAACGGATTTTAATATCCCATCAAAATCAGAACAAAAATAAAATAACTATGGAACAACCATCACTCAACGACCATAATAAACAGGAATACCCTCCCATGCATACTACAGAGCATGTCATAAACAGGACAATGGTCAATCTTTTCGGATGCGGACGGGCAATATCCGCCCATATAGAACGCAAAAAAAGCAAGCTGGATTTTGCGCTGCAAACCTGTCCGGAAGAAGCGGATATTATAAGAATAGAAAACACCGTAAACGAAGTATTGCGAAGAAATTTGCCCGTTACAATGGAATTTATCTCTCAAGAGGAAGCTATAGGGCGCTTTGACATGAAACGTTTACCGGAAAAAGCTTCCGAAACCGTACGGATTGTAAAAGTCGGCGATTACGACGAATGCCTCTGTATAGGTCAACACGTGAAAAATACGTCCGAAATAGGTACATTTAAAATTATAAGCCACGACTATAAAGACGGAATCTTCCGTATGCGGTTCAAGCTGATATAGAACAACTGTCAATCTGTCCCCCTAAAATTACAAATTGGCAGTAGCCTTGACAATCAAATGTTTAAAGAGGCTTACCAACTTTTAATGCAAAGGTTTTAATCTTTAAGAAAACCTTTATAGGTTTAAAAGAGTGCAATATAAACCGCATATCATCGAACTAATGGTATGCGGTTTGCATTATGGATAGTGAATGACAAAGCCGAAAGGTGAAGGAATTCAGAAATAAACAAAATGTTTAACCAAAACCTATAGGAGATTAAGATTATGATGCCAGTAAGAAGATCAAACCAAACATGGTTACCAAGTATTTTTAATGATTTCTTTGATAACGACTGGATGGTAAAAGCCAATGCAACAGCTCCCGCCATCAATGTTATTGAAAGTGACAAAGACTACAAAGTAGAAGTCGCCGCTCCGGGAATGACCAAAGAAGACTTCAAGATTCATATCAACGAAGACAACGACTTGGTTATCTCTATGGAAAAGAAAACAGAAAGTACCGAAGGTGATAAAGAAGGCAAGAAAGAAAGCCGTTACTTGCGTCGCGAATTCTCTTATTCTAAATTCCAACAGACATTGATCCTGCCTGATGATGTAGATAAAGATAAAATTGATGCAAAAGTAAACGATGGTGTATTAACTATCGAGTTGCCGAAACGTACGCCGGAAGACAAAGAAAAAGCAGCCAAGGTTATCGAAGTTAAATAACATGCTCTCAAATTCAGAAAAGAGGGATTGCCGCAGAGGCAGTTCCTCTTTTGTTTTTATAAAAGTCCGTTTCTATTCCCTATGAGTCCATCGTAATCTTACAACCCAAAGATATAAATCTTTCACCTGTAAGATCTATAATCTTCCGGGGGTAAGATCTATAATCTTCGCATTGCATCCTCCCTTCCCTGTTCTGTTCCATATTGCCTGTTGTCTTTACGCACTATACCTCGCCAATGTCTACTTAACATATTTATCCAACACTTTTTCCAAGGCATTTTGTGAAACCGGCTTAGTCAGGAAATCATCGCATCCGGCTTCTATAGCCCTGTCTTTGTCGGACTCAAAAGCAAAGGCAGTCAAAGCGACAATAGGCACTTCTTTTGAATAAGAACGAATCAGGCGCGTAGCCTCCAGCCCATCCATATGGGGCATCTTGATATCCATCAAAATCAAGTCGGGCTGATGTTCTTTAAATTGATTCACCGCATCCTCTCCATTCTTAGCCCATAGCAGATTACATCTTTTCCCTAACAATGTCTTTAACAGCAAAAAGTTGCTGTCTACATCTTCCGCCACCAGTACTGTTCTTCTTTGCAACACTTTTCTCGGTCCCGTACTCCCTGATTCCGGACACTTCGTAACCTTTCCGGATTCCGGAATTTTTTTACCCGCCTTATAAGGAATCGTAAAACGAAAAGTAGAACCTTCATTCAGTTTGGATTCCGCAGTAATCTCTCCACCTAGTTTTTCTACAATCACCCTACAAATCGCAAGCCCCAAACCTGTTCCCTGAACAAAAGTATTCAGTTTCACGAAACGCTCAAAAATCATTTTAATCTTCTCCTCGGAGATACCCATTCCCGTATCTTTTACATAAAAATCAATATACTCCTCCCTCACTTCAAAACCAAAACGGATTTCCCCTTTGAAAGTAAATTTTATAGCATTGGTTATCAAATTTGTAACAACTTGCATAATTCGGTTCTGATCTTCATTGATTATCAAGCTGGTGTCTTTATTGTCTAATATCAAAACAACCCCAGTCTGCACCCGATCCTTATGCATCTCATACACATTACGGCACAATTCTCCCAAATCCATTGGATATCTGATGTATTCCAATGTACCCGCCTCTATTTTTGCCAAATCAAGTATGTCATTGATTAATTGCAACAATATTTCCGAATTCTGGTTGATGATGTCCGAATAAAGTTTTTCATCCTCTGCGTTATCCGCTATAGTCATCAAATGCGAAAATCCCACAATTGCATTCAGCGGAGTACGGATTTCATGGCTCATATTGGCAAGGAAAGCGGTTTTCAACCTGTCGGACTGTTCGGCTTTGATACGGGCGAATATCAATTCCTGCTCTATATTCTGTATATTGGTAATATCCCATGAAATACCGATAATGAGCGGTGTCCTCCCTTCCAGAGGAACCAACGTTTTCAAGGTCTGCACAATACGGGGCTCTCCTGTAGCCGTCACATACGTTTCCTGCATTTCCATACGTTCGCGGGTACGAATCAATTCCAAATCATCCCGATGAAACTTCTCCGCATTCTCATATTCGGGAAATACTTCAAAATCAGTACGCCCCAACGCTTTGGAAGCAGGAATTTTAGAGTGACTGGCAAACGCCTTATTCCAATAAAGATATCGGAAATCATCTTCAGGGTCCTTCACAAACAAATAAACAGGAATATTATTCAGTATAGCATCCATCAGATAATTCAATTCACGCAATTCATCACGATTCTTGATAACATCTGTTATATCCTGTGTAAAGAACCAAATCATTTCCTCGCCCTGATTTTGAATCATAAAGGCCGAAACCTGATGAACACGAAGTTTTGTTTCTCCCACACGGGTATATTTGGCACGATAAGCAAAATTACCTCCGTTGTCGCGAATCTCCTGAACACGTTTATCAAACTGTTCTTTAGTATTCAAGGAAACAGGCAAATCATAGATTTTCTGTGTTCCTAATTCCCCTTTCACTCCATATTCCTCAATAAACTGCCGGTTGGCATAGACTAAGGTTCCGTCAGCCGATACAGCCAGAATACTATCACTGACCCTATCCAATATCCGTTTAAATATTTCCAAATTCTGCTGTGTGGCAACTCTTTCACTAATATCACGGCACATTATCAACACATATTCTTCATCTAAGGGGAAAATACGATTTTCATAATAATGAAGCGTCCCGTCCACATCCAATTCATGATGGGCTGTAGAACCCCTACCTGTCGAAATAACCTTCTGAAGATTATTATGTATATTGTGATAAGCCTCTTTAGGAACCATATCCTGCATACGCATCCCCTTAAAATCGTTGTTGGATACACCCACATGATTTGTTTCCTCATTAGACACCACCTCTATCCCCATTTCCTCATGATTGAAAACGGTCAACATATCCGGCAAGGAATCTAATATTCTTACCGCATATTTCTCCTTGAAACTAACGCCATCAAAGTTTTTTTCAGAAGAAGATAATTTTTCTTTCAGCAGCCTGTTCTCCTCTTTCAACGATTCAATTTCCTGCTCTAATACTTTAAGCTTGTGTTCACAATCCATTTGTTTTGAATATCTTTAGGATTCCTAATTGGACAAAAGTAGAAAACTTTTTGTAAACACAGAAAGAATAGTGATTTATTTTCCGATAAAAGAGAAGTCACTGATTAATAGTTAATGGAGTGCACTGTTGCCACACCCCATTAACCACATATCATCAGCCATTAAAATCATTTATATTCCGCCCAGCTCTTGATTGCGATATCGTTTATCGTCATGGTACAGAAAGCATTGATAAACGCACTTGCCAGACGAGCATTGGTTATCAAGGGCACATTCAGGTCGATAGCGGCACGACGTATCTTATATCCATTGTCCAACTCCCCGGCTGTCAGATTCTTCGGGATATTGACTACCATGTCTATCTCTTTCCGATGCAACATATCCAGTGCCTGAGGTTTCCCTTCCTCACTGGGCCAATACACGCGGGTATTTTCCACCCCGTTCTCGGTCAGGAAGTGGGATGAGCCTCCGGTGGCATAAAGTTTATAACCTTTCTTCTGCAACATACGGGCCGCTTCCAAGGTATCCGCTTTCTGCTTGGCATTACCTGTAGAAAGCAACACGCTCTTTTCCGGAATACGATACCCCACAGACAGCATCGCCTTCAATACGGCACACGAAGTATCCGTACCGATGCAGCCTACTTCACCGGTAGAGGCCATGTCTACCCCCAATACCGGATCGGCTTTCTGCAAACGGTTGAAAGAGAACTGGCTGGCCTTAATACCCACATAATCCAACTCGAAAAGATTCTTGTTCGGTTTCTCAACCGGCAGTCCGAGCATCACTTTGGTAGCCAGTTCAATAAAATTAATTTTCAGCACCTTGCTGACAAAGGGGAAGCTGCGTGAAGCACGAAGGTTACATTCAATTACCTTGATATCATTGTCCTTTGCCAGATATTGGATATTGAACGGACCGGAGATATTCAATTCCTTGGCTATCTGACGGGAGATGCGCTTGATGCGGCGCACCGTTTCCACATACAGCTTTTGCGGTGGGAACTGGATAGTGGCATCGCCCGAATGCACTCCGGCATACTCAATGTGCTCACTGATAGCATATGCCACAATCTCACCATTCTGAGCCACAGCGTCCATTTCCACTTCCTTGGCGTGCTCGATGAACTGGCTCACCACTACCGGATGCTTTTTCGATACATTGGCAGCCAGTTTCAGGAAGCGTTCCAACTCTTCTTGATTGGAGCAGACATTCATGGCCGCACCACTCAGCACATACGAGGGACGTACCAAAACAGGGAAGCCTACCTTGTCAATAAAGGCATGGATGTCTTCCATAGAAGTCAATGCGCTCCATTCGGGCTGATCCACTCCGATGCGGTCCAGCATGGCCGAGAATTTATCCCGGTCTTCGGCATTGTCAATGCTCTTGGCACTGGTACCGAGGATATTTACATTTTGCGCATCCAGACGGAGAGCCAGATTATTGGGAATCTGGCCACCGGTAGATACAATGACTCCGTGAGGATTCTCCAGTTCGAGAATATCCATCACACGCTCGAAAGTCAGCTCGTCAAAGTACAGACGGTCGCACATATCATAGTCGGTAGAAACCGTTTCGGGATTATAATTAATCATGACACTGCGGTAACCCTCCTTACGGATAGTCTGCAAAGCCTGCACGCCACACCAGTCAAATTCCACCGACGAACCGATGCGGTAAGCACCCGAACCCAGTACCACGATGGATTTATGGTCGCCTAAGTACTTCACATCATTGGCCACACCGCTATACGTCAAGTACAGATAGTTGGTCTGTGCAGGGTACTCGGCCGCCAAAGTATCGATTTGTTTCACCACCGGAAGGATTCCCACCTGCTTACGATGATTACGCACATACAGAATACCGTCTTCCATATCTCCTTCGTAGCCAATGGCACGGGCTATCTGGAAATCGGAGAATCCCTGCACTTTCGCCTTGCGGAGCAATTCGTCCGGCATATCGGTAATCTGCTTGTGGTTATTGCCCCATTCGTGCATCTCTTTAGAAGTGTCCATGATGTGCTGCAATTTCTGCAAGAACCATTTGTCAATCTTGGTCAGCTCATGAATCTGGTCTACCGTGTAACCTGCACGCATGGCTTTGCTGATCACGAAGATACGTTTGTCCGTCGGCTCACGAAGGGCTTTGTCCACGTCTTCTATAACCAATTCCTTATTCTCTACAAAACCATGCATTCCCTGACCAATCATGCGCAAACCTTTCTGAATGGCTTCTTCGAAAGTACGTCCGATAGCCATCACCTCGCCCACCGATTTCATGGACGAGCCCAGTTCACGATCCACACCGTGGAACTTGCCCAAGTCCCAACGGGGAATCTTGCACACCACATAGTCCAGTGCAGGCTCGAAGAAGGCACTGGTGGTCTTTGTCACCGAGTTTTTCAAGTCGAACAACCCATATCCCAAGCCTAATTTGGCGGCAACGAAAGCCAACGGATAGCCGGTAGCCTTGGAAGCCAATGCAGACGAACGCGAAAGACGGGCGTTGACCTCAATGACACGGTAATCTTCCGATTCGGGATCGAAGGCATACTGTACATTGCATTCGCCCACAATGCCGATATGGCGGATGATACGGATAGCCAGTTCACGAAGTTTATGATATTCCGCATTGGTCAGTGTCTGCGAAGGGGCGATCACGATAGACTCGCCGGTATGGATACCCAGCGGGTCGAAGTTCTCCATGTTACATACAGTGATGCAGTTATCATAACGGTCACGGACCACTTCATACTCCACCTCCTTCCAGCCTTTCAAACTCTTTTCCACCAATACCTGCGGAGAGAAAGAGAAGGCCTTTTCAGCCAGAACATTCAGTTCCTCTTCATTGTCACAGAAACCTGAGCCCAAACCACCCAATGCATAGGCGGCACGGATAATGACCGGATAACCTAATTCTTTAGCGGCGCGACGGGCATCTTCCAGATTTTCCACCGCTTCGCTCTTGATGGTCTTGACATTGATTTCATTCAGTTTTTCTACAAACAATTCACGGTCTTCAGTATCCATGATGGCCTGCACGGGAGTACCCAACACACGGACATTGTATTTTTCGAAGATACCTGCTTTGTACAGTGCCACCCCACAGTTCAAGGCAGTCTGTCCGCCGAAAGACAGGAGCACGCCGTCCGGACGTTCCTTTTCTATCACCTTCTCTACAAAATAAGGAGTAACGGGCAGGAAATAAATCTGGTCTGCCACCCCTTCGCTGGTCTGCACGGTAGCGATGTTCGGGTTGATCAGAACCGTTTCAATCCCTTCCTCCTTCAAGGCTTTCAATGCTTGCGAACCCGAATAGTCAAATTCTCCGGCCTCGCCAATCTTCAAGGCACCGGAACCTAATAACAATACTTTCTTTATTTCGTCTTTCATACTTGTTCTTTTTAATACACGGTTTATAACAACTTCACAAACTCATCAAACAGGAACTCGGTATCCGTAGGTCCCGATGCAGCTTCCGGATGGAACTGTGCCGAGAACCAAGGTTTGGTTTTATGCCTGATACCCTCGTTGGAACCGTCATTCATATTGATGAACAGCGGTTCCCAATCGGTTCCCAATGTATTATTATCTACCGCATAACCGTGGTTCTGACTGGTAATGAAACAACGTTCCGTTCCTATCATGCGCACCGGTTGGTTATGGCTGCGATGACCGTATTTCAATTTATAGATGGTGGCACCTCCTGCTTTGGAAAGCAACTGATTCCCCATACAAATGCCGAAGATAGGCTTGTCGCTCAGGCTCATCGCCTTGCGGATATGCTGTACCGCCTCATCGCAAGTATCCGGATCACCCGGACCGTTCGAAATAAACAATCCGTCATACTCCATCCCTGTAAAGTCATGGTTCCAAGGAACACGGATCACTTCCACATCCCGTTTCAGTAAGCAACGGATAATATTTGTCTTTACACCACAATCCACCAACACCACTTTTTTCTTACCTGCACCTTCATTGTAACGAATCACTTCCTTACACGATACTTTATCTACATAATTGATACCTGCATACATTGCTTCGGGCACATTGCCGGGTTCATCATCAAATACAATTTTCCCCATCATTACCCCATGTTCGCGAAGAACTTTGGTCAGTTCACGGGTATCGATGCCTGTAATGCCCGGCACTTGCTCACGCTTCAGCCAGTCGGCCAGACTTTCTTTCGCATTCCAGTGACTGTATTCTTCACTGTAATCACTTACAATAATCGCTTCGGCATGGATACGTTCACTTTCCATAAAAGTAGCCAAGCCATTGGGTTCGATAGTAAAGGGAGGTACCCCGTAGTTACCGACCAACGGATAAGTTAAGGTCATCAGCTGCCCCGCATATGAAGGGTCTGTCAAACTCTCAGGATAACCGGTCATAGCGGTATTAAACACCACTTCGCCGGCTACCGGTTTCTCATAACCGAACGACTTGCCCGGGAAACGGCTCCCGTCGTCGAGGATCAATGTTACATTTCTCATCTAATCTATCTTGAATGGTTGTTCTTTAGAATTGATAAACTTTTTCTATATAGTCTATAAACGCCTGGTTCACCAGCTTCACTCCACCCGGAGTAGGATAATCCCCACTGAAATACCAGTCGCCCGTATGGTTGGGACACGCTTCATGCAATCCTTCCAGTGTCTGATAAACGATTTCCACTTTCGCCTGCGTACCCTTCGGAGTGAGAAGTTCCACCATTTTTGCCGCAATCTCCTCATTAGTGAAAGGGGCATAAATTTCTTTCACATAATTCACCATCTGCTCTTTGGGTAACCCCACCTGGTCTTTCGATTTGTTGTAAGCACGGGCTATCACATCTTTCATATCCCGTTCTTTCAATAAATCGATAGCAGCCTTGAAAGCGATAAACTGATCCATACTGGCCATATCAATACCATAATAATCAGGATAACGCACCTGTGGCGAAGAAGAAACAATGACGATTTTCTTCGGATGCAGGCGGTCGAGGATGCCGATAATGCTCTGTCTTAACGTAGTTCCCCGGACGATGCTGTCATCAATAATCACCAGATTATCCACATGAGGCACAAGGCTTCCATAAGTGATATCATACACATGGGCAGCCAAATCATTCCGACTGTTGCCTTCGGCGATAAAGGTACGCAGCTTGATATCCTTGATGGCTACTTTCTCGCTACGGATACGCCAGGACAGGATTTTTTCCAGTTCCTCGTGATTGGGATGATGCCCCAAAGCCTCTATCTTCTTTACTTTCAGTTCATTCAGATAATTGTCGAATCCTTCCAGCAGTCCATAGAAAGCCACTTCCGCCGTATTGGGTATAAAAGAGAATACGGTATGCTCCACATCATAGTCTACCGCTTTCAAAATAGGATTCACCAGTTTTTCGCCCAGCTGTTTTCTTTCTTTATAAATATCCATGTCACTTCCCCGGCTGAAATAGATACGTTCGAAGGAACAGGCTTTCTTCTCTTTCGCCCGGTTGATCTGTGCCAGACGCATCTTTCCAGTCTTGCTTATAAGGATAGCCTGTCCCGGTTGCAATTCATTGATGCTTCCGGCAGATACATTCAAGGCAGTCTGAATGACAGGGCGCTCGGATGCCAATACCATGATTTCATCGTCCATGTACCAGAAAGCCGGACGGATGCCCCACGGATCGCGCACCGCAAAAGACTCACCGCTACCGGTCATACCGCAGATCACATAGCCTCCATCCCACTCCTTGCTCGAAGTCTTGAGGACATTGCCCAGATCAATGCGGTCTTCTATAGCGTGAGTAATATCCATGCCTTTCATACCTTCCTTCTCACATTCCACATAGAGGCGCTCCACCTCGCGATCCAAACGGTGCCCCACTTGTTCCAGCATAATATATGTGTCGGCATATTTACGCGGATGCTGGCCGTCGGCAGTGATACGTGCGAAAATCTCATCCACATTGGTCATGTTGAAATTGCCGCACAACGCCAAATTCTTGGCACGCCAGTTGTTACGGCGCAAGAACGGATGCACGTAGGAGATACCGCTTTTTCCGGTAGTGGAATAACGCAAATGCCCCATATATACCTCTCCGGCAAAGGGAAGGCATTTCTTGGCGTATCCGGCATCATGCAATTGTTCAGGCGCCAAATCCTTGAAATGATTTTGCACCGTACCGAATATCTCTGTTATCGCCCCTGAACCTAAAGCTCTTTCACGGAACATATATTCTTCACCGGGATTGGCCTCCAGTTTGACACAGGCCAACCCGGCGCCTTCCTGTCCGCGGTTGTGTTGTTTTTCCATCAGCAGATACAGCTTGTTCAAGCCATACATCCAGGTTCCATACTTTTCCTGATAATATTCCAGCGGTTTCAGCAGTCGTATCATAGCGACTCCACATTCATGCTTTAACGGTTCCATGCTCTCTCTTTACTACTTAAATTAATAGTTCATTTTCAGATTCTTATAAAAACATCCCAAAGGTATGACAAGACCTTCTGTCATTTTTCCAAACTTACGGTACATCTTTCAAGAATTATGCCGGAAACTTCCTGCATAATCTCCGGCAGCATTGCCTTCTATTCTACTGTTACCGACTTCGCCAGATTTCGTGGCTGATCCACATTCTTCCCTTTGCAAATGGCTACATGGTAGGCCAATAACTGTAAGGGGACCGTAGCTATCAACGGTTCGAGGCACTCTAATGTTTCGGGCAACTCAATGCAATCATCGGCCAACTTACCGATTACCGTATCTCCTTCTGTGACCAAAGCGATTACTTTTCCCTTCCGCGCCTTGATTTCCTGTATGTTACTCATTATCTTTTCATACATCGCATTATGCGTAGCTATCACCACAACAGGCATTTCGGCATCAATCAATGCGATAGGCCCATGTTTCATCTCGGCTGCGGGATAGCCTTCAGCGTGAATATAAGATATCTCCTTCAACTTTAACGCACCTTCCAAAGCTACCGGGAAACTGTAGCCCCGTCCCAAATAGAGGAAATTATGTGCATAGGTGAAAATACGCGACAGTTCCGCTATTTTAGGATTACTGATCAATATCTTTTTTATTTTAGCCGGAATCACAGTCAATTCCCGGATCACTTCCAGGTATTTCTCATCTGCCATACTCCCTTTCTCTTTTGCCAGCGTCAGCGCCAGCATGGTAAGCACGGTTACCTGTCCGGTAAATGCCTTGGTGGACGCCACTCCTATTTCCGGTCCTACATGAATATAAGAACCGGTATCTGTAATGCGCGGAATGGATGAACCTACCGCATTGCATATACCATAGATAAAAGCTCCTTTCTCTTTCGCCAGTTCTATGGCAGCCAATGTATCGGCCGTTTCACCCGATTGCGAGATAGCTATTACCACATCGTCTTCATGAATCACCGGATCACGATAGCGGAACTCGGAGGCATATTCCACTTCTACCGGAATACGGCAGAAACTTTCTATCAGTTGTTTCCCTATCAATCCGGCATGCCACGAAGTTCCGCAAGCCACAATTACAAAGCGACGAGCCTTGAGCAAACGTTCCTTATGATCAATAACCGCCGACAGTACTACTTTATCACCGTCCGCATTGATGCGTCCACGCATACAGTCGTTAATACAATCGGGTTGTTCGAATATCTCCTTCAACATGAAATGCGGGTATCCCCCTTTCTCCAGTTGTCCCAGATTCATTTCCACCGTACGTACTTCGGGATTTTGAAGCACGTTGTCCAGATTGACGACTTCCAATGCCTTGTCTCTGCGAATCACCGCTATCTCCCCATCTTGCAGATACACCACTTTATCCGTATACTCTACAATCGGAGTAGCATCCGAAGCCAGAAAGAATTCATCCTTCCCTATCCCTACCACCAGCGGACTGCTTTTGCGTGCTGCAATAATCTCATCGGGATTATTCTTGTCGAGCACCGCTATAGCGTATGCGCCAATCACCTCATGCAGAGCCAACTGAACGGCAGTAAGTAAATCTAAATGGTTGGAAAGTTGGAAAAATTCAATTAACTGTACGAGAACTTCGGTATCTGTACTACTTTTAAAGATGAACCCTTTTTTTTGTAGCTTTTCTTTCAGGGTAGCGTAGTTTTCAATAATACCATTGTGGATAAGAGCTAGATTCTTTGAAGAAGAAAAATGAGGATGAGCGTTAGCCTGACAAGGCTCTCCGTGGGTGGCCCATCGGGTGTGGGCAATACCAATTGTACCGGAAACGTCTTTTGGGGAAACAAAAGCCTCTAGGTCTGAAACCTTTCCTTTCGTTTTATAAACGTTCAACCTCCTTTTTTTGTCTATCAATGCGACTCCTGCGCTATCATAGCCCCGGTATTCCAACCGCTTCAGGCCTTTTATGAGAACAGGGTAAGCATCTCGTTTTCCAATATAGCCTACTATTCCACACATAATCTACTAAGTATATGTTCTGATTCGACTGCAAAGATACAAATATCAATTAACATAAATGCAATAAAAAACCATAAATAATTGACGAAAGCGATAAAAAAGTAAGAATAAAAATCGAAAAGAAATATTTTATTCGTTTTTTTAATAAATATGAAAACTTACAGTATGATATTGTCTGTTGTGGTTTTAGTTACGATTTGAAAGACAGTAAGCAAGCAAGAAGGGTAATGTGTAAAGAGGACCGTCATCCCGACGCCCCTCTCCGCAAACTTAAAACAACCAACAAAAGAAATAGATAACCTTTATGCAGTGATTATCTAATAAAAAGCAATTCACGATATTTAGGTAATGTCCACATCTGGTTGTCTACGATCAGCTCCAGCTTGTCAATATGATAACGTATCTCTTCCAGCATCGGGGCGATGGTATCGTGATAGGCAATGGCCTTTTCGCGCTCGCTCTCTATTTTGTTCGCCACTTTTCGCGCCTCCACCATGGCATTTACATGCTCGGTGATGAAAATGGTTCGCCGGGCAATCTCTTCGATAAGTTTCATGTTCTCGGCCGACAGTTGGGATGCTTTTTCCGCCGGGAAGAGCTCTTTCATTTTATACACATTGTTTATCAGCTTGCTTTGGTATTCGGTGGCTACGGGGATGATGTGGTTCATCGCCAGGTCGCCCAGCACGCGCGCCTCGATCTGGATTTTCTTTGTGTAAGTTTCCCATTTCACTTCATTGCGCGCCTCCAGCTCCTTGCGGGTCATCACGCCGGTGGATTCGAACATGGCGATGCTCGCGGGCTTCAAGTAGTTGTCGAAAATGAGCGGGCAGCTCGTTTCGCAGTCCAGACCCCGGTGGGCGGCCTCCGCCTTCCATTCGTCCGAGTAGCCGTTGCCGTCAAAACGGACAGGCTTGCACTCCTTGATGTAGCGGCGGATAATTTCGATGATGGCGGAGATTTTCGGTTCACCCTTTTCGATGAGCGCGTCCACGTCCTGCTTGAACCGGGCAAGTTGTTCGGCAACGGCCGCGTTGAGCGCAATCATGGCACTGGCACAGTTTGCCTCCGAGCCTACGGCGCGGAATTCGAAGCGATTGCCGGTGAAGGCGAACGGCGAAGTGCGGTTGCGGTCGGTATTGTCAATCAGCAGTTCGGGAATTTGCGGGATGTCCAGCTTCATTCCCTGTTTGCCTGCCAGTGAGACAAGGTCATCGTTGCCGCTTTCTTCTATATGGTCCAGCACTTGCGTGAGCTGTTTGCCCAGGAAAGAAGAAATGATGGCGGGCGGCGCTTCGTTGGCTCCCAGGCGATGGGCGTTGGTGGCACTCATGATAGAGGCTTTCAGCAAACCGTTGTGGTGGTATACCGCCATCAGGGTGTTGACTATGAAGGTGATGAAGCGCAGATTGTCTTCGGCGGTCTTGCCCGGAGCCATCAGCAGGACGCCGGTGTCTGTACCCAGTGACCAGTTGTTATGCTTCCCCGAGCCGTTGACGCCTTTGAAGGGTTTTTCGTGCAGCAACAGGCGGAAGCCGTGGCTCCGCGCCACCTTGCGCATGAGCGACATGAGAAGCATGTTATGGTCTACCGCCAGGTTGCATTCTTCGAAAATGGGAGCCAGCTCAAATTGGTTGGGAGCCACTTCGTTATGGCGGGTCTTGACGGGTATGCCCAGTTCCAGCGCCTGTATTTCAAGGTCTTTCATAAAGGCAGCCACACGGGTGGGGATGGCTCCGAAGTAATGGTCTTCCAATTGCTGGTTCTTGCTGGCTTCGTGTCCCATCAGGGTGCGCCCGGTCAGCAGCAGGTCGGGACGGGCGGCATACAGTCCTTCGTCTACCAGGAAGTATTCCTGTTCCCAGCCCAGGTAGGCCACCACTTTCTTCACTTCCGGGTTGAAGTAACGGCACACGTCCACGGCGGCTTTGCCCACAGCACTCAAGGCTTTCAGCAGTGGCGTTTTGTAGTCCAGCGACTCGCCGGTGTAAGCAATGAAGACGGTAGGGATGCACAGGGTGTCGTCCACCACGAAGACAGGCGATGAGGGGTCCCATGCACTGTAGCCGCGTGCCTCGAAGGTGTTTCGGATGCCGCCGTTGGGGAAGCTGGAAGCATCGGGCTCCTGCTGTACGAGGAGCTTGCCGGAGAATTCTTCCATCATTCCACCCTTGCCGTCGTGTTCCACAAAGGCGTCGTGCTTTTCGGCTGTGCCTTCAGTCAGGGGTTGGAACCAGTGGGTGTAGTGGGTTACCCCTAGCTCAGTTGCCCAGCGTTTCATGCCTGCCGCCACTTCGTCGGCTATGGCACGCTCCAGGGGGGCGCCGTTGTCCATGGCGTCCGTCAGTTTGGCATAAACGGCGCCGGGCAGATACTTGAACATTTTCTCGCGGTTGAAAACGTATTTGGCAAAATATTCACTGGGCCTTTCGGCTGGTGTCTCCACCGTTGCTGCTTTCTTCTTGAAAGCCGTTTCGACTACTCTGAATCTTAATTTTGACATAATACCTAAATTTGTTTAGTTGTTGATTAGTAGAATGAATGGAAAAAACTTTTGTGATTAATTGTATGCTGACTCGCCATGCTCGTAGATATCGAGTCCTTCCTCTTCAATGCGTTTCGGAACACGCAAGCCATGTATCTTGTCCAGCACTTTAAAGACAATGAAGCCCATGCCTGCCGCCCACACTCCTACTACGGCCGCGCCGAAGAGCTGTGCCAGCAGGAAGCTGCTTCCGCCGCCATAGAACAGTCCCTTTTCTGTAGCGAAGAGTCCTGTAAGAATCGTTCCCAGGCAACCGCAAACGCCGTGTACGGACGATGCGCCTACGGGGTCGTCAATCTTTAGCACATGGTCGATAAAGTCGACTGCAAATATCATTACCACGCCGCAAATGGCACCGATAAGTACAGACCCGAAAGGCGATACCAGGTCACATCCCGCCGTGATGCCCACCAGTCCTGCCAGCACACCGTTCAGTGTGAGGGACAAGGAAGGTTTGCCATACTTCATCCAACTCGCCACCAGTGCGAAGAAACCTCCTGCACAAGCTGCCAGGTTGGTGGTGAGGAACACATGCGAAATGGCTGTCTGGTCTCTACTTGTTGCCGCTGCCAACTGCGAACCGGGGTTGAACCCGAACCAGCCGAACCAAAGGATAAACACGCCCAGGCAGGCAAGCGTCAAACTATGACCGGGGATGGCCCTTGATTTGCCGTCTTTCCCGTATTTGCCAATACGCGGTCCCAGAATGGCGGCGCCCACCAAGGCAATCCATCCGCCTACGGAGTGAACCACCGTAGAACCGGCAAAGTCATGGAAAGTAGTGCCGAACGTCCTCATCATAAAGGAGCCTTCGTCTCCGTTCATCAGCCATCCGCCGCCCCAGGTCCAGTGGCCGGAAACCGGATAAATGAGTACGCTGATAAAGACAGTATAGACCAGATACATGGAGAACCTGGTACGTTCCGCCATGGCTCCGGACACGATGGTGGCCGCCGTAGCGCAGAATACAGTCTGGAAAATCAGGAAGCCTTCGATGGGCAATCCGTTGTCGATGATTTTGTCCATCGCCTCCAAGTTGAAAAAATGGGGGGCGCCCACAAAACCGCCTATGCCGAACATCAGCCCGAAGCCGATGAACCAGAACAGGATGGAGCCGAACATGAAGTCTACCAGATTTTTCATCAGCACGTTGGCCGTGTTCTTGGTACGGATGAATCCGGCTTCTACCAAGGCGAATCCCGGTTGCATGAAGAATACCAGCATGGCGGCAAGTAGCATCCATACGGTGTTGAGTCCGGTAGCAAGTTCGCCCAGGGCCCCGGCGGTTGCATCGGGCGCCGCGGTGGTGGCTGCCACGCCTGCATCTTGCGCCCAAAGGCCGGCGGGGAGCATAAATAAGAGTATAGTATCCATAATTTTTCTCGTTTACGTTGTAGTATTGTTTTATTCCCGACTTTACCTTTGCCGGTAAAGGGAAGTAGCTTGCGCTTATTTTTCCTGTTCTGCATTATACAGGGCTATGTCGCCCCGCTCGCCCGTGCGTATGCGGACGGCATCTTCAATGGGGATGACGAAAATACGTCCGTCGCCTATCTCGCCGGTATGCGCCGCCTTGATGATGGCTTGCACTGTTTTCTCCACATTCTTTTCGCGCACCACGATGGAAACCAGGATTCTTTCAATCGAACTGGTATCATACACCACGCCACGGTAGATACGTCCCTGGCGTGCTTTGCCAATGCCTCTTACATCGTAGTAGGAAAACCATTCGATGTCGGCTTCGAGCAACGCGTCCTTTACGTCCTCGAACTTGGTCTTACGGATAATAGCCTCAATTTTCTTCATTGTTGTACTTGTAATTTATATGTTCCAATCTTTTTACCTTTTTAAAAACTGATACCTCTCTCTATTGTGTCGTTATGTCTGAATTTGTTATTGTATCTGCATTTTCTGCACTTCCTGTCAGAAACTCAGTCCGAATACGAAATAGGCCCCTTCGGTGCGCGGATTCACCGTCACCTTGGCGAAGGAGGGGACTGAGAATGAGTCTGTAATCTTGATTTCCTTGGATGCCCCAAGGCTGATGTCGCATACGGCGAACCCGTCCGAACCACTGTATTCCGGATCTGCGGACACGTTATAGAAGTCATTGGCCCATGGCGTGGCTCCTATTTCTGCTGTCCAGTCCAGGCCTGCCAGTTTGAAGGGGGCGGCGAGTGATATGTAAGAGGAATATGCCCGGTCGCCGTCCTTGTTCACCCCGTCGGCACCTGCAAAGTTGGTGTACCAGTTCACTGCCAGCGGACCGAAATCGTAGCCTATCTGCGCTTCGAATACATGGCTGGTATGGTGCGTGCCATAGTGGAAATAGCCGGGACCGCCATTGAACCAGTAGTCTGTCACCGAAATGCTGAAACCGCCGGTACTGTAGCCCAGCGTCAGGTCCAGTTCTTTCGTATCAGCGGACTCAATGCCTGCGGATCCCCATGCACCGAGCGAAAATCCTTTGTAGGCAACGGACAATGACGGCTGTATGCTTACGCCTCCCAAATCCTGTCCGCGCCAAATATAGCCGCTTACCAAGTCAGCTCCTACGCTGGCTTCCACCTTGTCTTGAGCGATGCTCGTTGCCGGCACTGCCATGGACATGCCTAATAGCAATGCTGTTTCCTTAAAATTCATCTTCATAGCTTTTTACCTTTTAATTAATAATAGTGAGTATGTCATATTTTATATACCTATTGGCTTGATGGATGTAAGTCCGGTACAAGCACACAGTGCTTCAAGTGTTGCCGTGTACTGCTCAGAGCAACCATTTTCTGATCCGTTTCATGGCTTCTTCGCAATCCGCCCGCTCTCCGAAAGCGGTCAAGCGGATATACCCTTCACCACTGGGGCCGAAGCCTACTCCCGGGGTGCCCACTACATTGGCTTCATACAGCATCTGTTCAAAGAATTTCCACGAGCTTACCTCTCCCGGCGCCTTCACCCACAGGTAGGGGGCGTTCTCTCCGCCGAAAACTTTGAGTCCTGTACTTTCCAACGCTTCTTTCATGATGCGGGCGTTAGCCATATAATACTGTATGATGGCTTTCACTTGCTTTTTGCCCTCGGGGGTATAGATCGCTTCGGCACCACGCTGGGTGATATAGGATGTCCCGTTGAACTTGGTGCACTGGCGGCGGTTCCACATCCGGTTCAGCGGAATGCGCTCTCCTTCCAGCGTGGCGGCAGTGAGTTCTTTCGGTACGACGGTGTATCCGCAACGCACCCCGGTGAATCCGGCTGTCTTCGAGAAACTGCGAAATTCTATCGCTACTTTTTTCGCTCCTTTTATCTCATAAATGGAGTGAGGAATGTCCGGGTCTTGTATGTAGGCCTCGTAGGCAGCATCGTAAAGGATGAGGGTATCATTTTCCAATGCATAGTTCACCCACTTTTTCAGTTCGGCCTTGCTAATGACCGTCCCCGTAGGGTTATTGGGATAGCAGAGGTATAAGATATCTATCCTGCGATCGGGGATTTCGGGCACGAAATTATTCTCGCTCAGGCAAGGCAAGTATACCACATTGCTCCATCGCCCGTCTTCCAGTATCCCGGCGCGGCCGCACATTACGTTCGAGTCGATGTATACTGGGTAGATGGGGTCTGTCACGCCGATGCTGTTGTCGTGGCGAAGGATGTCTCCGATATTTCCCGTATCGCTCTTGGCGCCGTCACTGATAAAGACTTCGCCGGGTTCCAAATAGACGCCGCGCGGAGCATAATCGTTCCTTATGACGGCATCTATCAGGAAATCATAGCCTTGTTCGGGACCGTAACCGTGGAATGTCTCTTTGCTTGCCAGCTCGTCTACTGCCTTATGCATGGCTTCGATGGAAGCTTGAGGCAGCGGGCGGGTTACATCTCCGATGCCCAGGCGGATGAGGTCCGTTTTAGGATGAGAGACTTTGAATGCATTTACCTTTTTGGCAATGTCCGAAAACAAGTAATTGTTTGGTAGTTTTAAAAAATGTTCGTTTACTAGTGCCATCGTTGTTATTGTTTTTATCGTTGTTTTAAGTTTTTCAAAATCAGTATCACATCTCTATTTCGCCTTCGAAAACCTTTCCGGCCGGACCGGTCATGTATACATGTCCGTCTTTCTCGTTCCAATGGATGTGGAGATCGCCTCCGTCCATCCTTACCCACGATTTTCGTCCGGCTTTATGGTTCAGTACGGCTGCCACGGCGGTGGCGCAGGCTCCTGTTCCGCAAGCCATTGTGATGCCCGAACCTCTTTCCCACACTCTCATCCGTAGGGATTGGTCCGGCAATATTTCTACAAATTCCACATTGGTCCGCTCAGGAAAAAGCGGATGATTTTCCAGTTTCGGGCCAACCGCCGGCAAATCCACCTCTTTTATATCATCTACGAAAATGACAACATGCGGATTTCCCATGCAGACGAATGTTCCTTTGTATTCTTTTCCATCGGCCGGGATGGTTTCTGCCAGCATTCCGCCGGTTTTCGTAGCTATCTGTCCGGGATTCGATAGCAGAGGCGTACCCATATCTACGGTTACATCCTTCACCACCCCGTTGCCTGTATGAAGTTTCAGGATTTTGATTCCCGAAAGGGTTTCCAGCGTGATCACCTCCTTATCCGTCAGTCCTTTCTCGTATACATATTTGCCTATGCAGCGCGAGGCGTTTCCACACATCATGGCTTCGGAGCCGTCTGCATTGAATATACGCATACTGAAATCCGCTTTCTCGGATGCTCCAATCAGTACCAGACCGTCTGCACCGATACCGGTATGATAAGCGCTCCATTTTCTGGCGGCTTTTATCGGATCTTGCAGCGGAGAAGACAAGGTATTTACATAGATATAATCATTGCCGGTTCCTTGCATCTTGGTGAACTTGATAGTTGTTGCCATTTTGATTAATACTTATTTATTGTGGTTTCCTTTTGCTTTTAATTCTGTGCAAATATATATCTTTTTGATATTTTATAAGATATAATTGTTTCTATTTTCTTATTTATTTTCATTCTAATAACAAATAGAAACAGAAGCATTTATTTTTTCTTTCAAATTGTATCAAAACAAGGGTAGATAGTTTTGAATTGTAAGTCAATAGGTCGTTATATGATTGGGGAATGTAATATTCCCATTATTATATTCGGTCGATTGACTATAAAGGGGATATGCCGTCATAAATACAATCTATATGAATAAAAGAAATGCCCAAACTTACAATTTAAAAGTATTTTTCACAATCTAGCTTTCAAATATTAAATATACACGTCATATATACAACAAACTGTAATACAGAGACGCAAGACTGCATCTTTTTATCAAAAGAAAGCACCAACTCTTCATCAAAAAGAAATAAATTACCTACTTTTGCAGAACAATATGAAATACAAACCAGCATTATTATAAACTAAAGATAGCAATAATGGTAAAAACAGAGCAAACAGGTCTTTATGACGCAACCAACGAACATGACGCTTGCGGCGTAGGCATGGTAGTCAACATTCATGGCAACAAGTCGCATGAACTGGTAGACTCCGCATTAAAGGTATTGGAAAACATGCGCCACCGAGGCGCGGAAGGAGCCGATAACAAAACCGGCGACGGAGCCGGAATCATGCTACAGATTCCCCACGAATTCATCCTCCTGCAAGGCATCCCCGTACCCGAAAAAGGAAAATACGGAACCGGACTCGTATTTCTGCCCAAAGACGAAAAAGAGCAGGCCGGCATCCTAAGCATTATGATTGAAGAAATAGAACGCGAAGGACTTACCTTGATGCACCTGCGCAATGTGCCCACCAACCCCGCCTGCCTGGGAAAGGACGCACGGGCCACCGAACCGGACATCAAACAGGTATTCATCACCGGAGTGACAGATGCGGACAGTCTGGAACGCACCCTCTACATCATCCGCAAGAAGATAGAAAAGCGCGTGCGGCACACGGACTTCTACATCGTTTCGCTATCGGCAAAAAACATTATATATAAAGGTATGCTCTCGTCCATGCAAGTGCGCGAGTACTTCCCGGACCTGACGCAACCCTACTTTACCAGCGGATTGGCATTGGTACACTCCCGTTTCAGCACCAACACATTTCCTACATGGAGCCTCGCCCAACCGTTCCGTTTGTTAGCGCACAACGGCGAAATCAATACCATCCGCGGTAACCGGGGTTGGATGGAGGCGCGCGAAAGTGTCCTTTCCTCTCCGGCACTAGGGGATATCAAAGACATCCGTCCCATTATCCAGCCGGGCATGAGCGACAGTGCCTCACTGGACAATGTGCTGGAATTTTTTGTGATGTCGGGACTGAGCCTGCCCCATGCCATGGCGATGCTGGTACCCGAATCGTTCAACGACAAAAACCCCATCAGTGAAGATTTGAAAGCGTTTTACGAATATCACTCCATCCTGATGGAACCTTGGGACGGGCCTGCCGCACTGCTGTTCAGTGACGGACGCTTTGCCGGAGGAATGTTGGACCGCAACGGTCTGCGCCCTGCCCGTTACCTCATTACCAATAATGACATGATGGTAGTAGCCAGTGAAGTAGGCGTGATGGATTTCGAACCGGGAGAGATTAAAGAGAAAGGGCGCCTGCAACCGGGAAAGATACTGATGATTGATACCGAACAGGGTAAAATATATTATGACGGTGAACTGAAAGAACAACTGGCATCGGCACGTCCCTATCGCGCCTGGCTGTCTGCCAACCGCATCGAGCTCGATACCTTGAAAAGCGGACGCAAGATAGACAACCGGATAGACGGCTATGACCGTATGCTGCGTACTTTCGGCTTCTCGCGCGAGGATATAGAACGCACCCTCATGCCGATGTGCAACACAGGGGCCGAGCCCATCGCCTCTATGGGTAACGACACGCCGCTGGCCGTCCTTTCGGACAGGCCGCAGTTGCTGTTCAACTATTTCCGGCAACAGTTTGCCCAAGTGACCAATCCCGCCATCGACCCTATCCGTGAAGAGTTAGTCATGTCGCTCACCGAGTACATCGGGGCCGTGGGAATGAATATCCTGGTGCCCAGCGAAAGCCATTGCAAAATGGTACGTCTGCCCCATCCCGTGCTGAACAACACCCAACTGGACATCCTCTGCAACATCCGGTATAAAGGATTCAATACCGTGAAACTCCCTATCGTATTCGAGGTGAGCAAGGGAAAAGCCGGATTGCAAGAGGCCCTGAACGACCTGTGCAAAAAAGCCGAGCAATCCGTTACGGACGGAGTGAACTATATCATTCTGAGCGACCGTTTTGTGGACGACACCCATGCCGCCATCCCGTCGCTACTGGCAGTTAGCGCTGTCCATCATCACCTCATCTCCGTTCAGAAACGCGTGCAAACCGCATTGATTGTAGAAAGTGGCGAGATTCGCGAGGTGATGCACGCCGCCCTGTTGCTGGGATATGGCGCCAGTGCCATCAATCCCTACATGGCCTTCGCCGTACTGGATGAACTGGTGAGGAAAGGCGATGTGCAGATGAATTACGAAACGGCCGAGAAGAATTATATCAAGGCCATCCGCAAGGGCTTGTTCAAGATTATGAGCAAGATGGGCATTTCGACTATCCGTTCCTACCGGGGCGCAAAGATTTTTGAAGCCGTAGGGGTCAGCGAGGAATTGTTGAGAAGCTATTTCGGCACACAGACATCCAGCATCGGAGGCATCCGTCTGGAAGAAGTCGCCAGAGACGCCATCGCCCTGCACGATGCCGGATTCGCTGCAAAAGAAGTGAGCGACATTTTACCGCACAACGGACTGTTCTCTTTCCGCAAAGACGGAGAACGGCACGCCTGGAATCCGGAAACCATCTCCACCCTGCAACTGGCCACCCGGCTGGGCAGCTACAAGAAGTTCAAGGAATTCACCTCCATGGTAGATGGAAAAGAGTCACCCCTCTTCCTGCGCGACTTCTTCGGACACAAACGAAATCCCATTGATATTGAAAAGGTGGAGCCGGTAGAAAACATCGTGAAACATTTCGTGACAGGAGCCATGTCCTTCGGCGCTATCAGCAAGGAGGCACATGAGGCGCTGGCACTGGCCATGAACAAACTGGGCGCACGCAGCAATACGGGTGAAGGAGGTGAGGACAGCGACCGCATTACCGGCACTTACCAGGGTATCTCACTTTGCAGCAAGACCAAGCAGATAGCATCGGGACGCTTCGGAGTCACCGCCGAATACCTGGTCCATGCCGAAGAGATCCAGATAAAGGTGGCCCAAGGCGCCAAGCCGGGAGAAGGAGGACAATTGCCGGGATTCAAGGTAGACGAGGTGATTGCCAAAACCCGCCACTCCATTCCGGGCATCTCGCTCATTTCCCCTCCACCCCACCATGACATTTATTCCATCGAAGATTTGGCCCAGTTGATATTCGACCTGAAAAACGTAAACCCACAGGCACGAATCAGTGTGAAACTGGTAGCCGAAAGCGGCGTGGGAACCATTGCCGCCGGAGTGGCCAAAGCGAAAGCCGACTTGATTGTCATTTCGGGAGCGGAAGGAGGAACCGGCGCGTCGCCTGCATCGAGTATGCGGTATGCAGGTATCTCGCCCGAAATAGGACTGAGCGAGACGCAACAGACCTTGGTGTTGAACGGACTCCGCGGACAAGTGAAACTGCAAGTGGACGGACAGTTGAAAACCGGACGGGATATTATCAACATGGCCTTGCTGGGTGCGGAAGAATTCGGTTTCGGTACCACCGCATTGATTGTGCTGGGATGCGTCATGATGCGCAAGTGCCACACCAACACCTGTCCCGTAGGCGTGGCCACCCAAGACCCCGAACTCCGCAAACATTTCCGCGGACACTATGAATATGTAGTGAATTATTTCACTTTCTTGGCACAGGAAGTACGCGAATATCTGTCCGAAATGGGATTCACCCGGTTGGAGGATATCATTGGACGGACAGACCTGATTGAAATACAACAAGCGCCAAGTGAGAAGAAATCCTCACTATTGGATTTCAGCAGACTGCTACACCGGGTGGACAGCGGAGCTGCCATACACCATGTCATGGAACAGAAGCACGACATCGCCCATGTAAAGGATGTAACCATACTGGCCGCCGCCCGGGATGCCATAGAAAACGGAAAAGAGATTTCCCTGGAATACACCATCGCCAATACGGACCGTTCGGTAGGTGCCATGCTGGCAGGGGCGGTTGCCAAGAAATACGGGCAGGCAGGACTTCCGGAACAGACCATCCACATCAAATTCAAAGGTTCGGCAGGCCAAAGTTTCGGTGCGTTCCTGACCCACGGCATCAGTTTCAAGCTGGAAGGCGAAGCGAATGACTATCTGGGAAAAGGACTGAGCGGCGGACGCATTGCGGTACTGCCCCCCGTGCGCAGCAATTTCGATGCGGAAAAGAATACCATCGCCGGAAACACCCTGCTGTATGGCGCTACTGACGGCGAGGTGTATATCAACGGACGGGTGGGCGAACGCTTCGCCGTCCGCAATTCCGGTGTGACGGCCGTGGTAGAGGGTGTAGGCGACCACTGTTGCGAATACATGACCGGAGGACGGGTCGTGGTACTGGGGGAAACCGGACGGAATTTCGCTGCCGGAATGAGTGGCGGCGTGGCTTACGTGTGGAACAAGAACCACAACTTCGATTATTTCTGCAACATGGAGATGGTGGAGCTCTCACTTATCGAGGAGGCATCTTACCGGAAGGAGCTGCATGAACTGATCCGTCAGCATTACCTCTATACCGGTTCCAAACTGGCACGAACAATATTAGATAACTGGAATCACTATGTGGATGAATTTATCCAGGTAGTACCTATCGAATATAAACGAGTATTGCAAGAAGAACAAATGCGCAAGCTACAGCAAAAAATAGCTGATGTACAAAGAGATTATTAATACATCACACAAATTATCAACAAAGAAATACAACAAAGATATGGGAAATCCAAAAGCATTTTTAACTATACCGCGTCAGGAAGCGGGCTACCGTCCCATCCACGACCGGATATCAGATTATAGCGAGGTAGAACAGACTCTGAACAGCCGTGACCGGAAACTTCAAGCCTCACGCTGCATGGACTGCGGCGTTCCCTTCTGCCACTGGGCTTGTCCGCTGGGCAACAAGCAGCCCGAATTTCAAGATGCCCTCTACAAAGGCAAATGGGAGGAAGCCTACAAGATATTGAACGAAACCAACGATTTTCCTGAGTTCACCGGCCGCATCTGCCCCGCCCTCTGCGAAAAGAGTTGCGTGCTGAAACTGAGCATGGACTCTCCCGTCACCACCCGCGAGAACGAAGCGGCCATTGCCGAAACAGCCTTCCGCGAAGGTTACATCAAGCCCCGGAACATTGAACGCAACGGACGGAAAGTAGCCATTATCGGCGCCGGGCCCGCCGGACTGGCCGCCGCCAACCAGCTCAACGGAAAAGGGTACACAGTGACCGTCTTCGACAAGAATGAGGCTCCCGGCGGCCTGCTACGTTACGGCATCCCCAACTTCAAGCTGCACAAGCCCATCATCGACCGCCGTATCCGGGTGATGGAAGAAGAAGGCATCCACTTCAAAATGAACAACGTGTAATTTGCAAATTTTCTTGTGCCTTTTTTTAGAAAAGTTAAATATGCCACAGAATACACCGGTAACT